>Ga0214472_10000148_pt1 | contig 95687 bp, 72 predicted proteins | sample RVTome_6_FD_207662 | JGI IMG/M metagenome (GOLD analysis project Ga0214472, IMG submission 207662) | Soil microbial communities from uranium-contaminated site in the Upper Colorado River Basin, Wyoming, United States - RVT140D175 | ecosystem: Environmental > Terrestrial > Soil > Contaminated >... | reverse complement strand
GGATGAAGAGGAAGCCCTTTCCTCCGGGCTTCGAGCGTACGGCAGCGGTCAGAACCTGTCCAGGACTCCACCCCTCCGTGGGTTCCGGACAGCCGCCCCCTGCATGGGGCGGGCGCTTTCTGGGCGAGAGCGTCCGCGCGGAGTGCGATCCGCGGGTCGATTAGGGGTTTACGCGATTGGAGCCGAAGTTGTTGCCGTAGATGACGTAGGCATCGCCGGCGTTTCGGCGGCGGCCGACGGCGGCGTCGGTTCCGGGGGCGTCGGGCCCCTGGGGGAAGCTCAGGTCGATGAAGTCGGCCATGGGGTTGCCGATGGCGATGTCGCCGAATCCGTCGCCGTTGATGTCACCAATGAGGCCGACGGTGGTCGGCGGGGCCTCGTTGGGCCGGCCCTTGACGTAGGGGCTGAGGAATACGATGCCGGGGAGCGCCGAGGTGCCGACCTGGGACAGGTTCCACGTGGTGTTGATCAGGTGGGTTCCGCCGAAGATGAGGTAGACGACGCCGAGGCGTTCGCGTGCGGCGGAGTCGGTGCGGGTCTCTCCGGGTACGGCGATGAGGATGTCGCCGAAGCCGTCCTGGTTGAAGTCTGCGGCGGAGCTTGCATCGAGTCCGGCGCGATCGAGGGCGCGGTTCCCGTAGAATACGACGCCGGGCAGGTCGGGAGTGGCGATCTGGCTGATGTCGCGATCGCCGTCGGTGAAGACACCGCCGAACACGACGGCGACGAACCCGTTGTCGACGATGTTGGCGCAGCAATCGCCGGCATCGGTGCCGAGGGTGCAGGCCTCATCGGGCTCGCATTCGCCGGAGAGGCAGCAGAAGACGCAACGGTCGTCGTCGTCGATGTCGCGGTCGTTGTCGTAATCGAAGGCGCGGCAGGCATCGTCGGAGAACACCTCCGACCCGGCGAGATCGAGCTGGCAGTCGAAGAAGCCGGCGAAGGTGAGGTCGGCGTCGTCCACCGTACCGTCGCCGTTGAAGTCGACGGCGCAGGTGGTGCGCATTACGCCCCCGAAGTCGGTTCGCGGGGAAGAGATCACGACGTCGTCGAGCCGGTCACCGTTGACGTCGAGGGCGGGCCCCTGCCGCCAGCCGATCTGGTCGCCGTCGGTCAGCCCGCGGATGCGGAGCATGGGTGGGCGGAGTACGGGGTCGTCGGCATCGGCAAGGTCGAAGCTGCCGGTAATGGGCCGGCCGTAGAGAATGTAGACGGCGCCGCTGTCGGTCCGGTTCGGCCCGTCGTTGAGGTACGCACCGCAGAGGATGTCGGCGATGCCGTCCTGGTTGAAATCGCCCGCGTCGCGGGCGCCGCCGAGCATGTCGTCGGGGCTTTCGGCGAGCACTTCGAAGGACTCGGCGGGGATGTCGAAGTGGCGGGCGCCGGGCGGGTCGGTGCATTGGCCGAAGGGCCCGTGGCGCTGTCGGTCGAGGTTGGGTATGACTGAGCTGCCGTCGCCGTCGTCCCGCCAAATCTCGGCGGCGTAGTTGCCGCTGGGAAGGACGGTGATGCTCCCGGTGAACAGAGTCGAGAAGAAGTGGGAACTGGCCGTCCCGAAGGTGGCGAGAAGGTCTTGAAGATATGCCTCGTTACGTGGTGCGGAGATCATGATCTCCGGTAAGCCGTCCTGGTTGAGGTCGCCCATGGCGGACACGGTCTGGCCGAACCGGCCCAGCCGTGGCCCCTGGAAGACTCTGCCCGAGAACGGATTGGTGTCGCCGATGAAGTCATAGGCACCGGCCGCAAAGCGAGCGCCTGCAAGGCGCCCGGGGTCGCCATCGGGGTCCTCCGCCCGAACAAAGATGCTACCTGCGGTGTTGAATCCGTCGGCATCGAGGACCCATCCGGTCTCCTGACCGACAAGCTCGAGGGTCACGGCGGTGGAGTCGAGGCGCGGGTCGGGCGGCTGGACCTGCAAGGGGTCGTTGTCGCGGTTCTCGCTGTTTACAATGACACCGATCCCCGTGGCGGTCAGGTAGGCGTCATCGGCCGGACCGCCGCGTCCCAACGTGCACAACCGGTTCGGGCCGCCGTCGGTGCAGTTATTGACCAGGAGGTCGGGGTAGCAGCCGAAAGGAAATATCTCCTCGTCCGCGATGACATCCTCGTCGGCCGGGTCGAAGTCCGTGGCGTCGAAGGCACCGACGACAAGCGGAAGCCCGAAGATCAGCTCCGGGCGTCCGTCGCCGCTCAGATCGGGGATGAAGTTGACATCCGTAATTCCGGCGGAACCTACGTCGGCACCGAAGAACAAGCGCTCCGGCGGCGCTTCGAAAACGACTCCGGATACGGTTCGGCTGATGGAGTTGGCGGCGATGGAGCCGCCGAAGCGGCTTCCGGGCTGCCCGTAGACAAGATAGGCCTCACCGACGGGGCCGGCGCCGCGGGGGTTGCCGAACTGGGCGACCACGATGAAGTCGTCCACGCCGTCGGCGTCGAAGTCGGTCACGCCGCGGACGGTCGAGCCGAGGTTGGCCGCGGGGTTGAATCCGTAGAAGCGGGCCCCGGCCTTGGTGCGGCCGATGTCGAAAAGATCGACGGTACCGGCGGCAAGCTGCACGACGTTGATGGTCCCGCTGGCATAGCGATGGACCGGGGGATTGGTTCCGTCGTAGGCGGTGACGCGGATGAAGTACGGATCGCCGCCCGGGCGCGGGGGCACGGTTCCGAGGTCGATAACGATTTGAAAGACCTGTTCGACGGTCGTTTCCGCGGCGAGGGTCCGTTGGGCGAGCACGATGATCTCGCTCTCGTCCGGGTTGGCGGGATCGTCATCGTTCGGGTCGACGTTGACGTCCAACACGAGGAAGAGCGCTACACCGCTGTCGGGGTCGAAGGACTCGCCGGGCGGCGGCTGAACGGTCACGACGAGTACGTCATCCTGCGTCACGCTGAGGTTGACGGCCGGGGCCGTGACGACCAGCGCCGGGGGGACCGTGGGTGGGCCCTCGCCCTGGCCGACCACCGTGACCACGATCCGCTGCGCCGTCGCGCCCACGTCCATGGTCGCGAAGACGTTGACCGTCTCGTTGACCCCGTCCGAAATCGTCCCGAGGAGGTTGTAGGTGCCCGTGGGGATCAACTGGGTGTTGACGGCGAACGAGTCCGGCCCGGTGAGGTCGTTCTCCTGGATGCCCTGGACCAGGCTGATGGCGCCGGCGGTCTGGGTGTTGACCAGCCAGAAATCGATGAGGGCGTTGTCGTCCTGGTCGCTGTCGACCCATTGAATGAGGAACGGCTCACCCTGGCCGCGGGTGATGTTGGTCGAGGGCTGGAGGATGGTGAGCGTCGGAGGATCGTTTCCGGACTGTCCGGGGCCCGTGACGAGAAACGGCGTGGGAGCCGTTCCACAGGAGGTGCCGACAAGTGCGACGCAGGTCGCCAGGGCGATCAGTGCCAGGCTCAGGGCCATCCATCTCGGGTTTGGCAGTTGCAGCATCACGTAAGCTCCCAGCGGGGTTGCGGCCCGTGTCTTCGCACCTGCCAGCCAAGCAAGCCCGGGCCGGCAAACCGGCGGAGGCCGCAGCGCTGGTTCACGGTCCGTGCGGGCACGGTCGGCCCAGACGGATCAACGCGGCCTGGCGGATGCGGGAGGGTCATTCTGGCAGGGCGAGCTTCCTCGTCGCGAAAAACCGCAAAACGACACCCATCGACCGCCCGGTTCCCGCCCCCGTGGTGACGAACAGGCCGGGGCGGGCGCCTGCCGGTGCCAATAGTAGAGCCGCACCGGATGTCCCGTCAAGAAAGCCGGGACTCGCAGCGGGATTGTTGATTCTGGGGCCGTGCGTGACCTGACGCACGATGAGGCATGCCCCGAGGGGATGCGGTGCAGGTCGCGGCCGGGGCAACCGTGTTCGATCCCGTTGCGTTGCTGACGGCCTTCGGGAGCACCAAGCGGGCCGACTACGTGGACGGCGGCGACACCTGGAAGGAATACGACTCGCTCCGCGAATCGAAGCCGACGCAAGCGGACGGGTGGTGCTTCAAAGGGAAACGGAGCATCGTCGAGTCGGCGTTAGCTGCTGACCGTGGCGGACTCGGGGGTTCTCATGCCGAAGGCGAGGATGGATTTCACAGGGGCGGAGAAGGTGACCGTCCTGCGGGAACACCTTATCGAAAAACGGCCGATCTCGGATGTTTGCGAAAAGCGCGGGTTGCAGCCGACTCTCTCTTACCCGTGGCAGAAGAGACGGATCGGAGGGTGGGGTGGGGTGGTCCGTGAGCGGCGCTGCGCTTGGCCCACGGCTGCTTTCTTGCAGCCTTTCAGGCTGGGGATTCGGTCTGCGTAGGCCGGGTGCGGGACGGGACGGCGGGCGGTGCGGCTGGGGTGAGGATGCAAGACGCGTTTTCGGGCGGACCCCGCGCTGGCGCTTGGGGCTCTGATGGGGCGGACCCCGCGCTGGCGGTTGGGGCTCTGACGAATGACGCGCTCGCTTACGCTCGGGGTACTGAAAGACGGCAGTGTGGCGGGCCGTGTAGCCGGTGTGGGCCGCAGCGAAGTCGCGGGCCATATACGAGTCGGGGGTCGCGTCAGGGATGGTGGAAGAGGGTGGCAACGCCTTGGCCTACGCCGACGCACATGGTGGCGAGGCCGCGGGTGGACTGGCGGCGCTTCATCTCGTGGAGGAGGGTGGTGGCGATGCGGGCGCCGCTACATCCTAACGGGTGTCCCAGGGCGATGGCGCCGCCGTTGACGTTGACCCGGGCCGGGTCCATCTCCAGGTCTCTTATGCACGGAATCGACTGGGCGGCGAAGGCCTCGTTGAGCTCGATCAGGTCGACGGCGTCCATCGTCAGTCCGGCGCGGGCGAGGGCCTTCTTCGCGGCGGGGATCGGCCCGAGTCCCATGCAGGCGGGGTCGACGCCGGCGGTGGCCGAGCAGCCAACGACGGCCATCGGTGTCAGCCCGTGCCGCTTGGCGAAGGCGGCCTCGACGATGAGCAGGGCGGCGGCGCCGTCGTTGATGCCGGAGGAGTTGCCGGCGGTGACGGTGCCGTCCTTGGCGAAGGCGGGTGGGAGCTTGGCAAGCTTTTCGAGTGTCGTGTCGGGCCTGGGGTGCTCGTCAGAGTCGACGACGATTGGTTCGCCTTTGCGCTGGGGGATGGTCACCGGCACGGTTTCGTCTTTGAACCGCCCGGCCTCGACTGCTGCCTTGCACTTCATCTGTGACTGATAGGCGAACTGATCCTGCTCCTGGCGGCTCAGCTTGTATCTTCGGGCGACGTTCTCGGCGGTCTCGCCCATCGAATAGGGGTGATGCGCCGCGGCGAGCTTGGGGTTGGTGAAGCGCCAGCCGATGGTCGTGTCGTAGATTTCGGCGTTGCGGCTGAACGCGGACTCGCTCTTGGCGAGGACGAAGGGGGCGCGGGACATGCTCTCCACCCCGCCGGCGACCATGGCATCGCCGTGGCCGGCCTCGATCATCCGGGCCGCGATGTTGATGGCATCGAGGCTCGAGGCGCAGAGGCGGTTGACGGTCGCGCCGGGCACCGAGTCGGGCAGGCCCGCGAGCAGTGCGGCCATTCGAGCGACGTTGCGGTTGTCCTCGCCGGCCTGGTTGGCTGCGCCGAAGTACACGTCGTCGATCAGCGTGGGGTCGATCGCGGTGCGATTCACGAGGGTGCGGATGACGAGCGCGGCGAGGTCGTCGGGGCGAACGGCGCTGAGCGCACCGCCGTAGCGGCCCACGGGGGTGCGCACGGCGTCGATGACCACCGCTCTTCGGCTCATGGTTTCATCATAGCCGGGCGGGCGCCCTTGTGCCAATTGCCGGCGGCGCGCCGGTACATACTCAAACGGACTGATTCTTCCGGCTGACGTCCTCTCGCGTCTTCTGTCGCCCCTCCGGGGCTCGTTGTTCTGGTCGGAGCATCACCACGGGCTCACGCCCGTGGCTACTGTCGTGTCGCCCCTGTCGGGGCTCGTTGTTCTGGTCGGAGCATCACCACGGGCTCACGCCCCGTGGCTACTGTCGTGCCGCCCCTGTCGGGGCTGTTACCGCGACGAAATCGCGCCGCTCAACCCGCTCCTGTCGGGGCTGTTACCGCGACGAAATCGCACTGGTCAAGCCGAAAACCGGTCGGTTTGCGTAAAGGGCAGGAGCGGAAGTCACGTTGCGCTCTACGAACACCCCGGCGGCCGGCGGCGTCCGCACCACCCCGCGGCGGGCGGCGTCTGCAAGACCGCGCGGACTGAAAGTCCGCGGCGCGCTCCGTGTTTTCGAGCCGGTTCAGCCGGCGTTGGCGAAGAGGGGGGCGGGGGCGTAGCGGTCGTCATCGACGGCGCGGTTAAGGTTCTTTAGCAGGCCGCGGACGTTGCGGTGGCCGATTTCGTCGGCCCAGGCGAGCGGGCCCTTGGGGTAGTTAGTGCCCTTGATCATGGCGGTGTCGATGTCGCCGCTGGTGGCGACGCCGGCGGAGTAGGCGTGGCCCGCTTCGTTGATGATCGCGCTGAGGATGCGGGCGAAGACGTATTGCTCGGTGGGGGTGGCGTCGGTGGCGCCGGCGCGTTTGGCGAACATGCGGAGGGCGTCGGAGAGGAGGGGGTTGAGCTGGAAGCTGCGGCGGTCGACGGGGCAGGCGGGAAGCGGGTGGTCGTGCTGGTAGGCGTAGAAACCGCGGCCCGTCTTGCGGCCGAGGTGGCCTTGGGCGACGAGTCTTCGCTGGATGTCGTGGGGGGTGAAGCGTGGGTGCCTGTCGATCTGATCCCAGACGGATTCGCTGACGGCGAGGTTGACGTCGAGGCCGACGAGGTCCATGAGCTCGAAGGGGCCCATGCGGAAGCCGCCGTGGCGTTTCATGACGGAGTCGATCTCATCGACGCCGGCGACGCCCTCGCCGAGGAGCCGCAGGGCTTCGAGGTAGAAGCCGCGGGCGACGCGGTTGACGATGAAGCCGGGGGTGTCCTTGGCGCGAACGGGGGTCTTGCCCCATTCCGTGGCTGCGTTGAACGCGCGATCGACGGCGGCGTCGCTGCTTCTGTCCGAGGCGATCACCTCGACCAGCGGCATGATGGGGGCCGGGTTGAAGAAGTGCATGCCGACGACCCTCGAGGGGTCGGCTACTCCATCGGCGATCTTCCCAACGGAGAGCGACGACGTGTTCGTGGCGAGCACGGCCGCGTGGGGCGCGGCCCGCTCCACCATCGCGAAGACCTTCTTCTTGACGTCGAGGTTCTCGACGATGGCTTCGATGACGAGCTCGACGCCGTCGAGGTCGTCAATGTTGGCGTCCGACGTGATGCGCCGAAGGGCCGCGTCGCGATCGGCGGCGCTCATCCGGCGCTTCTCGACGGATCGGTCGAGGTGCTTGGTGATTTCCCGACCGGCGCGGGCCAGCACGTCGGCGTCGATGTCGATCAAACGGACGGCGCAGCCGCGGGTTGCGGCGAGTTGGGCGATGCCCGAGCCCATGGTCCCGGCCCCGATGACGGCGATGGATTTCGTCATGCCGAGCCCGAGTGTACGCGACTCGCCGCGCAACTCAAACGTGGCGCCGGCCCAGGCGGCGCCCGCTACGGGGCGGCGTACTGGAGCTGGAAGGAGGCGTAGTCTCGCGTGTCGACGGCGCCGTCGCGGTCGAGGTCGGTGCAGAGGCAGAGGCCGGCAGCGGGTTGGTCCGGACCGGTGAGGCAATCCACGAGCGCCGTGAGGTGCCTTGTGGTCAGGGCCGGCACGTCGAACTTGCTGCATGCGTTGGCGAACTCGAAGGCGCCCATGTCGGCGATGGGGGCGTTTCCCAGGCCGGAGTCGGGGGTCTGGGGGTCGTTGGCGAATCGCGGCCCGCCGGTCAGGTCGAGTGGAGTGGGCTCGGCGGTGTCGCCGTCGGCATCGAGGTCGTGTTCATCCGGGGGGACCGCTCCGTTGTCGGCGGCGTCGATGCAGGGTGAGCCTGTGGTGAGCTGGAGGCCTTGGAGGGCGGTGGGGTCGGCGGCGAGGGCGTCGATGTCGGCGAAGAGGGGGTCGGTGCGGATGACGCCGACGGCGGTGATGAAGGCCGACGCCTGGTCGTAAGCGGTGTAGTGGAAGACCGCGGATGCGACGCGGGTGTCCCAGTTGACCAGCACGGAGCCGTAGTTGCCCCACAGGATGCCGTTGCGGACCCGTACCTGGCCCGACTGGTTGTGAATCGCCGCGCTGCCTCCGGCGGGTCCGGATCGATTGCGCGCGACGGTGCAATGGGTGAGCGTCGGATCGGTAACGAAGTTGTACAGGGCGCCGCCGTCGTCCCCGGCCTGGTTTCCATAGATGATGGAATTGAGAATCCACATGCTGAGTCGGTTGCTCGGATGGGCGGAGGTGTGGATCGCGCCGCCGTCGTCTTCGGCCGTGTTGCCGATCAGGGCGCAGCCGATCAGCCGAGTGTCGCCCTCGACGTTGTAGAATGCGCCGCCGTCCTGGTCGGCGTGGTTGGCCACGAACCGGCTGTCGATGATCGTGGGCGCGGCGCGGAACGCATAGACTGCGCCGCCGCGCGCTGCGCTGTTGTGCAAGAAGGTACAGTCGCGGAACGTGGCGCGGCCGTCGTGGGTGATGTAGAGTCCGCCGCCGAAGTCGCCGCGGCCTCCGGTGATGGTGAAGCCGTCCAGGAGCGCGGTCGCGCTCGTGCCGCTGGCGAAGACGACGTGCAGACTGTTCTCGCCGACGTTGACAAAACCGGGCTCGTCATCGACCGCAAGGTCGCCGCTGAGGATCGTCTCGTGTGCGGCGGGGTCTCGTTCGTCGCGCGAGGTTTCGCCGCCGGCCGGGTGGGCGCTGCCGAGGAAGCCGCCGTAGACGCGCGTGTGATCGGCAAGCTGGAAGATGGCGGTTCGATCGCCGGCGGTCTGCAACGGTCCGCGATCGGGACGGTAGGTTGCGGCGGCCACCCAGATTTCGCTGCCGGCGGGGCCGCGGTTTCGCGCGACGGCGAGGGCGGTTTGCAGATCGGGATAGGCGTTGAGCCAGGATGAGCCGTCCGCGGTTCCGGCCGCAGCGCCCGCCTGGACGTACATCCTGGGGTCTTCGCATCCGTCGACGCGGCCGTCGCTGTCGGCATCGTCCAGATCGTCGAACCCTTCACAGGCGTCGCACGCGTCCGGCGCTGCATCGTTGTCGGAGTTTACGAAGTCGTCCGCGGCAGGGCAGAGATCGCACGCGTCGATGACACCGTCCGCGTCGGCGTCAGGCTCTTTCTCGTCGGCGATTCCGTTGTCGTCGCAGTCGCCGTCGTATTCGTAGGCGCCCATGTCGACGATGGGCGCGGCTCCCGATCCGGTGTCGGCGATGCCCGCGATGTCCAGCCGTCGTGTGTCGCCGTTCGCATCGACCGGCGTGGGCTCGGCCGTGTCGGTGTCGCCGTCGAGGTCGAACCGGTCCGGCACGAGCGCGGCGTTGTCGCCGGCGTCGATCGCGGGCGAGGGAATGCGAATGCGGAGGTCGTCGTCCTCGGTGCCGGCAACCCCGTCGGGGCCCGCGGGGCTGACGAAAAAGGGGTATGCGTCGATGTTGCCGCCTTGGTCGACGCCCAATGAGCTGTCCCAGTTTCCGCTGCCACCGCTGCCCTGGATGTCGCAATGGCGGATGGAGGCGGTGGCGTACTGCCCGTCGTTGAGCAGTTGCGGGCCGACGCCGGCATGGTTGTCGTACATGACGGAGTTGGCCACCGTTACGGTGGCGTTGCTGACGGGGAAGGTAGGGTCGGCTTGGCTGCTGTAGATGGCGCCTCCGGCCACCTGCGCCTGGTTCCGACTGAAGGTGCTCGCGGTGATCCGGGCATCGGCGCCCCACTCGCCGGCAATGGCCCCGCCGTCGCGGGCCTCATTCCCGCTGAAGACGGAGTTCGAGACATCCGTGACGCTTTCCTCGTAAATCGACACGCCACCGCCGAATCGGGTTGCGACGTTTCCGAAGAAGCGCGAATGGCTGATCAGCACTTCGCTCTCGCGGTCGACGCGAATTGCGGCACCGTCGGCGGCGAGGTTGGCGATGAATGTAGTGCGTACAAGCGCGGTCCCGTCATTCGTGAAGAGGCCCCCGCCGTAGGTGGCCGTGTTTTCCCGGAATGCCGAATCGACGATCAGGGAGTCGCCGGCCGCGAGCATGCCGCCGCCCCAATCGGCGGCGTTGCGGACGAAAGTGGACCGGGATACGCGGACCGTATCGAGGGTGTAGATCCCGCCGCCGCGCGTTGCCGTGTTGTCGCGGAAGGTACAGTCGGTGACGTGACCGTCGGCGGAGGCGATCCAGATCCCGCCGCCGTAACTCCCTCGGTTCTGTTCGAAGGTGCAGCCGGTGACGCTTGCGGCATCCTCCTGGGTGAAGAGCCCGGCACCGTCACCCGCCACGTTGTCGCGGAACAGGCAATCCGCGATCGTCGACGTCGCGAAGTCGGTGGTCGCGATGCCGCCGCCATCGTCGGACAGGTTCGCCTCGAAGGTACAGCCGGATATCGTCGGTGACGCGAAGAGGTCGTTGGCCATGGCCCCGCCGCGGACGCGGCTGCGGTTCGAAACGAACGTGGATGCATCGATCGCCGGCGTGGACCACTCGTTGTACGCGCCACCACCCTCGTCGGCGTAGTTCCACGCTACCGTGCAGCCACTGATGGCGGTAGTCGCATTGCGGTCATTGCAGATCGCGCCGCCCTTCCATGCGGCGTTGCCTGCGATCGTGCAGCCGTGGATCGTCGGTCCGCCGGCCCGCACATACACACCACCCCCACACCCGTCGATCGCCGGCAGGTCGAGGGCATTGCCGCCGGTGATCAGGAAACCGTCGAGCCGTGCGGTCGGCCCGACGCGGGTTCCGTTGACTACGTGGTGGCTGTTTTCGTCCATGCCGCCGTCGGCGGGGTCCACGTCGTCATCGCCATCGGTGTCGTAGGACTTGCATTCGAGGCGTACGGCGTCGCCGCGGGAGAGGCAGACGACGAAGCGGCCGCGGTCGGCGACGTCGTTTTCAGCCAGGTCGCCGCTGAGGACGGTGAGATTGGCCGCGGGGTCGCGCTCGTCGCGCTGGGTCTCTCCACCGCCGAGGTCGGCGTTGCCCAGAAAGCCGCCGTAGAGGGCGACCGCGTTGACGAGTTGGAAGCTCGCGGTTCGATCTCCAAGCGTCTGTCGCAGACCTTCGTCCGGGTAATAGGTCCCTGCGGCGACCCAGATCTCCTCGACCCCGCCGGCGCTAGACTCGGCGACGGCGAGGGCGGTTTGTAGCGTGGTGTGCGCCCCGGGCCACCCGCCGCCGGTGCCGCCAGCCGTTGCCGCGGCGTCCACGTAAAGGATCGGGCCTTCGCATCCGTCGATCGTGCCGTTGCCGTCAACGTCCAACGAATCGTCGGCTCCGGGACACTCGTCGCAGTCGTCGGGCACGCCGTCGGCGTCGGCGTCGTTCAGATCGGGGAAGCCGTCGCAAACGTCGCACGCGTCGGTCACGCCGTCGCCGTCGGCGTCGGGCTCGGCGTCGTCGGGGACCCCGTTGTGGTCGCAGTCGTTGTCGAATTCGAACGCACCCATGTCGACGAGCGGCGCAGAGCCCTGACCCGTATCGGCCCGTGGAGCGTCGACGAATCGGGGGAGTGCGGCGGCGTCGACGGGGATCCGTTCGAGGACGTCGGAATCGCCGTCCAGGTCGAGTTCGTCGACAGGCACGGCGTCGTTGTCGCCCGCGTCGCAAGCGGGTGACCGGACGGTCAGTCGGAGGTCGTCGTCGCGGGTGCCGATGATGTCATCCGGCCCGTCGGGATCGAGGAAGAGCGGGATCGCGTCGATGTTGCCGCCCAAGTCAACGCCAAAGGCGGGGTTCCAGTCCGCGCTGCCGCCGCTTCCCTGTATGTCGCAGGACCTGACCATCACGCGGTCGGGGCTGCCGGCGCTGACCTGGGGCCGGAACGCGCGTCCATCGCGGGCGGCGGCGAGGATGCAGTTGGACAGGTCGGCGTAGTGGAAGGTGCCTACGTGGATCGCGCTGCCTTGGTCGGCGCGGTTGGCGTGGAAGCTGCACTGCTGGACGCGCAGTCGACTGGAACCCACGAAAATCGCTCCGCCGGACTCGGTCGCAGCGTTGCCCGAAAACACACTGTTGATGAACCGCTGCACGTCGTAGTCTCGAATGTGCACGGCTCCGCCCTGGTAGGCGTGGTTCGCGACGAACGTGCAGCCCACGGCCCGGACGATCCCGTACCCGTTCTTGAAGATAGCGCCGCCGTAGATCGCCGAATTCGCCTCGAAGACGCAACCCACGAGCGTCGGGCTGGCGTTGGAACTGAACAGGCCGCCGCCGAACTGGCCGTTGTTGGGGTTGAGGTTGGCGTTGCCTGCGGTGATCGTGAGGCCGTCGAGCAGCGGCGTGGCATCGACGCCCATCGCGGTGAGCACGTGGACACTGTTTTCCTCGATGTTAGTCAGGCCCGGCCCGTCGTCACCGGCCAGATCGCCGCTGAGGATGGTGACGTATGCTGTCGGGTCCCGCTCACTCCTGATGACCTCTCCACCGGAGGGATGGGCCGTGCCCTGGAATCCACCAAGCAGGGCCACGTTGCGCCGCAGGACGAAGGACGCCGAACGATCACCGACGGTGACCGTGCTTCCTTGATCGGGGCGGTACGGTTGCCCGCCGGCGTAGGCGATCCACAACTCGACGTCGGTGAGGAGATTCGCCTGTGCGAGAGCATCCTGGAGACTGACGAACGCGTTCTCCCAACTCAGGCCGTCGCCGGTCCCGGCGGCCGCGTCCGCGTCGACACGAAGAACGTGAACGAACTCGAGGTTGAGCGTCGGTGGGTCGGCGAAGGGGAACTCGAGGCTGGCGAAGCTGGTCGCCTGGCCGCCGGTCAGCCGGCTGACGAGCCCGAGGTGTTGGCCTGTGCGGAGCAGCGACTGGACGAACGCGGGATCCAACGCGACGGTCGCCTCGCCCAGGGTCTCGGTTTCGAGCCGGCCGACTACGGCGTCGGTCGACGTGGCGTCGGCGAGCGTCAGCACGCCGTCTCCAGCGTAGCCCAGGAAGTCGACCGCGACGCCGGGGTCGCCGCCCGGGTATTGCAGGAGCAGCACGTTGAGCGTCAACGTCGCGGCGGTGACTTGGGCGCTCGGATCCAGCTCCGGGAGCGCGAACTCGATCAGCCCGCGCTCCTCCAGGGGCGGCAGGTCGCGGGTGAGAACCGTTTCCGATGCGGTGTCGAGGGTGTCGAAGGTGCCGTTACCGTCGAGGTCGGCGGCGTAGCCGTCGACCAGGGCCGGAATGCTGTGCTCGCCGGCGTGGGCCGCCGGCGCCGCGGCGGCCAACAGGTATGCGAGGGCTGCCGCACCGGATCCGGGTATCGGCCCGAAGCGGAGGTACCGCATGGCGCGACGCGAGTGCCGCATCCCCCCCCCACCGGACCTGGTCAGGCCCGACGCCATCCCGATTGCTTCGGTAACGGTGCACACGGAAATACGCGGCTATTGTGCCGTTTTGGGTGCTGCCAGTCAAGTCTCCATTCACTTGATCGCACGCCACGCGGGCAGAACACGGAGGCGACGCGCAAGCCGGGTCGGTGCCGGCCGGCGCGTCGCCGTGGTTGTCGGCTGTGGTTCGGTGGGCTATGGGCATGGACACCATTCGATGTGGGCTACACCGTCGACGGCGCTGGATTCCGTATCGAAGATGTCGACCCAATTGACATCGGCAGCATCCACGTCGCAGTCCCAATCGACATCGTACCGCGACGTGCCGTTGAGGGGGTGCCCGGGCACGAGGGTCATCGCTCCGTAGGGCGCGAGATCGATGAGGTCCTGCGTGGTGTAGTCGCAGACGTCTTCGGCGTTGAGCACCGTGTCGCCGTCGATGTCGTCATCGCAGGCGTCGCCGAGTGTATCGCCGCTCCATGCGTCGGTGTTCTGCTGATCCGGGTTGGGGGTCAGCGGGCAGTTGTCGTCCGGCAGGCAGATTCCGTCGGCGTCCTCGTCGTTGAGGTCGTCGTCGGGACAGATGTCGCAGACGTCGCCTACGCCGTCGCCGTCGCGGTCACACTGCTCGGCGTTGGCGGCATCGCCCGGATCGCCGGCATCGCCGTCACCATTGCAGTCACAGCCGGCCGGGTCGCCGCACGCCGGGTTGGCGTCGATCAGGCAGTTGTCGCAGACATCGCCCACGTCGTCGGCGTCGCCGTCGGCCTGATCGGCATTCGCGTCGTCGGGACAGTTATCGCAGACGTTGCCCAGGCCATCCGCGTCGGTGTCGGCCTGCGAGAAGTTGGCGTCATCGGGACAGTTGTCGCAGGCGTCACCCACGCCGTCGAAGTCGCGGTCACACTGCTCGCCTTCCCACGCATCGCCGACATCCAGGGTGTCGCCGTCGCCGTTGCAGTCGCAACCGGCCGGCAGGTCGCAGCGCGGGTTCGACACGTCGATGCAGTTGTCACAGGGGTCGCCCACACCGTCGCCGTCGTCGTCCTCCTGCCCGATGTTGGCGTCGTCGGGACAGTTGTCGCAAGCGTCACAGATCATGTCGCCGTCGTTGTCATCATCGCCGTCGTCGTCGGCGTCGCAGTCCGACCCGGCCCCCTGCCATGTGCCGGCGCAGCAGGCTTCGTCCGTCTCGGCGCTGCTGACCCCGTCGCAACAGACGCCGAGATCCCCGCTGCACATCGACCCGGACCCGCCGGGGGTTCCGCCGGCGATGGCGCAGCAGCTCGGGGCCATGTCGGTGCAGGTTCCGTCGGGCATGCAGCAGGACTCGGTGACGTCGCACGAGGAGCCGGCCGCACCGGCGGCGCCGCCGATGTCGTCGCAGCACCGCCCGTCGGCGGCGGAGCAGGTTCCATCGGGAAAGCAGCATGCTCGCGTGCCGAGACAAGTGGTGTGAAGCCCCTGGCTCGTGCACGTGCCGGCGGAACCGGATCCGGACCCGGAGGACGCGCCCTGCGAACCGCCCGAGGACTTGGCCTTGGGTTGCTCGATCTGGCAACAGGGGATTGAGAAGGGGGACTCATAGCCCTGACAACAGGAGCCGTTCCCGTAGCAGTAGGCGACGGGAATCGGCGGCGGGTCGGGGTCGTCGTCGACGGCGAGCAGGGTCGCCGGGGCACCGAGGAGCCCGAGAGTCAGCGCCGCGCCCGGCAGCAGCCCGGCCAGCCGGTACGAAGTGGAGCTTGGACAGCCCGTAAGTGGATCCGCCATCATGTTCGTGGCCCTTCTTTGAATGCGGAAGCGCCCTCCGATTCTCCAACCCAACGTAACGGCGCCGGCGGGACGCGACCCGGCAGTTCGTCAGCAGGGCAAGCGGATTGGCGGCGCGGACTGGACAAAAAAAGTCTGAAGATTCCATTCGAGGCGTCGGCCGGGCCGGCTTGGCCCCGTTCCCGGCGCGGCCGCTAGCTTTACTTCGCCCTCCTGTCCGGGTACCATGCCGTTCTCAGGCGTGCAGGGCCGATTGACTTGGGGGTGGCGGAGGATCGCAGTGGGTGCAGGCGGTCAGATCACTCCCCAGAATGTCAGCCCACGGGTGCCGGTTGGCGATCCCGGACCGGCGTCGGGCGTCGATTCCTGGTTCCCGTCGTTGTATGCCTGTCTGCGGGACATCGCCGAGCGCCGATTTCGCCACGAGGCTCCGGGCCACACTTTGCAGCCGACCGCGTTGGTGCACGATGCCTACCTTCGGCTGTCTGACCTGCATCCGTCCTGCTGGCGGGACAAGACTCACTTTTTTGCGGTTGCGGCGCGTGCCGTTCGCGAGGTGCTCGTGGACCACGGCCGTCGGCGGCGTGCCGCCAAGCGCGGCGGGGAATGGTACCGCGTTTCGCTCGAATCGGCGGCGGATGCGGCGCTGGCGGACGTGACGGAGGTCGTGGCGGTGGACGACGCCCTGGCACGTCTGGCCGTGGGTCACGAGCGGGCGGCGCGCATCGTCGAGCTTCGCTATTTCGGCGGCCTGACGATCGAGGAGACGGCTGGCGTGCTGGACGTGTCCATCGGCACGGTCAAAGCCGATTGGCGCTTCGCCCGCGCCTGGCTGACCCACGAACTTGACGCGGCCCCATCATGAACGCACCGACGGAGCAGAGGCTGCGTTCGCTCTTCGATGCCGCCTTGAAGCGGCCGCCCGATCGACGGGCCGAGTTCCTGTACCGGCAATGCCGGGACGATCCGGAACTGAAGGCCCGCGTCGAGGCCCTCCTGTCGTGCGACGAGCGCGAGGTGAGCTTCCTCGACACACCGTTGCTTACGGCCGACGGGAAGGCGGTCCTTTCCGGGGCCGCCGCGCGATGGGACCGGCAGCTTCCCGAGCGGCTCGGGCGATACCGTGTAGTCCGCGAGGTCGGCAGCGGGAGCATGGGGACGGTCTTCGAGGCGGAACTCGAGTCACCCAAGCGTTCGGTTGCCGTGAAGGTGCTGAGACCCGGCGTATCCACGACGCCGATGCTGCGGCGGTTCCAGTTCGAGGCGGAGGTGCTCAAGCGGCTCGATCATCCGCTGATCGCGCGGTTCTACGACAGCGGTACGACGGACTCGGGCCAGGGTCCACAGCCGTTCTTTGCGATGGAGTTCGTCGAGGGTCGCGTACTCACGGACTACGCGACGGAGCAGGCGTTGAGCGCCGCCCGGCGACTGGAACTGCTGGCCGGTGTATGCGACGCGGTGCATCACGCGCACACGAAGGGCGTCATCCACCGCGACCTCAAGCCGAGCAACATCCTGGTCGACGCCTCGGGCCGGCCCAGGGTCCTCGACTTCGGCGTGGCCCGAGCGCTGCATGGCGACCTTGGCAGCTACGCGGGGCAGACCGGAACCGGGCAACTTGTGGGCACGCTGCGGTACATGAGCCCGGAACAGGCGCAGGGCGACCCGGCGGAGGTCGATACGCGGTCCGACGTGTATTCGCTGGGCGTCATCGGTTTCGAGCTGCTGTCCGGCCGTCCGCCGTTCGAGGTGGACCGGATGGCGCTTGCGGAGGCGGTGCGCACGCTCGTGGAGTCGGATGCACCGCGGCTGGGCTCCCTTCGGCGCGAGTTGCGCGGCGACGTGGAAACGATCATCGCCAAGGCGTTGGAGAAGGACCGCGATCGGCGCTATCCCTCGGCATCGGATCTGGCCGCCGATATCCGGCGTTTTCTGGGGGACGAGCCGATCCTCGCCCGTGCACCGAGTGTCATGTACCGGCTGAGCAAATACGCTCGGCGCAACAAGGCGTGGTTCACCGGGGCGGTCACAGCGCTGGTCATCTTCGTCGTCGGACTTCTGGGGACGGGCTACGGTTTCGTCAACGCGCTGAAGAGCCGCCGCGAGGCCGACACCCAGCGTGCGATCGCCGTTGAGAGGCTGGCCGACGCGGAGGCGGCACGGGACGAGTCCGAGGCCATGACCCGGCTTCTGGCCCGGATGCTCGAATCGGTCGACCCGACGGAACTGGGGCGTGACGTGCTGGTTCGCGACGTCCTCGACGAGGCGGCCGCGACGATCGGGGACGAACTGAGCGCGAGCCCGCTGGTCGAGGCCCGGCTGCGGCACACGTTGGGCTCCACCTACCTCAGCCTCGGCATCTACCCCGAGGCGGGGGAGCATCTGCAATCGGCACTGGACATCCGACGACGATTCGTGGGGGAGGACGACCGCCGAACGCTTCAGACGGCCGCCCGCCTCATCGAGCTGGAGTTCGACCGCGGGCGTTATGACGAGGCGGGGGTACTCCTGCACGACACGCTCCAGTGCCAACGGCGCGTTCTGGGCGCGCGGCACCCGGACACGCTGGGCTCCATGAACATGCTCGCGGTGCTGCGTTTCTCGCGGGCGGACCTGGACGAGTCGGAGCGGGCCTACAAGGAGGTCTGGGCCTTGCAACGGGAGGTCCTGGGCGAGACGCACCCGGACACGCTGGACACGGCGCACAACCTCGGCCTGGTCTACACCCAGCAGGGTCGCTATGACGATGCCGACCGGCTGCTTCGTGAGGTGTTGGAAAGGGCGCGACAGGCGGCGGGCGACGACGATCCCGGAACGCTCAAGACCATGCACGAACTGGCCCGCGTTGCGCAGGCGCGGGGACGGTTCGACGAGGCGGAAGCGATGTTTCGCGACGCCCTCGTGCGGCAGGAGGCGGTGCTCGGCGGTGAGCATCCAGCCACGCTCACGACGAAAAGCGCCCTGGCCCATGTCTACACCGAATGGGGCCGCCTGGAGGATGCCGGACGGATCCTCGAAGACGTTCTGGCCGTCCAGCGCCGCGTCGTCGGCGAATCCCACGGCGCGACTCGCCACACCATGAACCGCCTGGCCCTACTGCGTCACGCACAGGGACGATTCGAGGAGGCCGAAGCGTTGCATCTCGAGCTCCTCGAACACGCCCGCCGGAGACTCGGCGGCGACCATCCGGGACCCGCGGCCGCGATGAACAGCCTGGCCAACCTCTACACCGACATGGACCGCTTCGGGGAAGCGGAGGCGTTGCACCTGAAAGCACTGGCGATCCAGAGGCGCGAGCTGGGCGACGAGCATCCCGATACCCTATGGTCCATGCACAACCTCGCGGGGCTCCGGGTGCTACAGGGTCGCTTGGAGGAGGCGGAGCCGATGTGCCGCAAGGTGCTCGAAATCCAGCAGCGACAACTGGGCAAAGAGCACCCCGATACCCAGAAGATCGTCAACATGCTGACGGTGATTTACGAAAGCCTCGGTCGCCACGACGAGGCCGAAGCGATGTACCTCGAGACGCTCGACATCCAGCGGCGCACGCTCGGCGATCAGCACGAACAGGTGCTGGCGACGATGAACAACCTCGGGGACCTCTACAACAACCTGGAACGCTTCGAGGAGGCGGAGGCGGTCCTCGGCGATCTGGTCCGAAGCGCCGCGGCAGCCCTTCCCCCGGATCACTGGTATCTGGGGGTGTTTCGGACCAAGTACGGCGTCGCGCTCGCCGGTCTGGAGAGGGTCGAGGAGGCGGAACGCACGCTTCTGGAGGCGTACGCCGGTCTGAGCGCCGCACTCGGGCCCGAGCATCACAGGGCCCGACAAACGGCCGGGGCCATCGCCGACCTCTTTGACCACGCCGGCCGGACGACCGACGCCGAGACCTGGCGCGAGCGGGCCCGACCCGCCGACGCGTCTCACTCCGACCCCCCGGCTGAGGACGCCCCGGCAGGGTGACCGACGAGCGAAGGTGGCCGCTCGTCGTCCTCGCCGCGAATCCGCCATCGCGATTGCGGCAAACCGCGCAGTGCTGCTGGAAACCGCGCAGCGGGTGAGTACGAGGCGGCCCTGCGGGCGATCACGGCTGGTACGCTGCGCCGCGAGGCGTTCCGCCCGGCCCCACAATCGAAGCCGTTAATGCGGCCGAATGGAACGATACTTGCAAGCAGATTGGGGCCGACGCGCGCGTTGATGCGCTGAGGACCGGAAATCAGCGGCGGCGCCATCTCGTGAGCGGGGGTCGGAAGGGATCCTGGCTGAAGGGAGTTCGGCTCACGCGGAGACGGGCAGATGACCGAGTTGACGATCTTCGGGCGTGGGGGGCAGGGGGGCGTCACGCTGGCCAAGCTCATCGCCGAGGCGTACTTCCTCAAGGGGCAGCACGCTCAAGCGTTCGGCGTCTACGCGGCTGAGCGGTCCGGCGCACCGCTTCAGGCTTTTGTCCGGGTCGACGATGAGGAGATCGACAACCACAACCAGATCCGCGAGCCGGACCATGTCATCGTTCTGGATCGGACGCTGATCGCGTCGCGCGTCCTGAGCGGCCTGAAGAAAGCGGGCTGGATCATCCTGAACACGTCGGAGACGCCGGACTCCTTCGCCGAGATGTTCCATGGCCGACGCCTCGCGTCGGTGGACGCCACGAGCATCGCGCTGAGCAACGGGCTGGGAACACGCACGGTTCCGATCGTCAACACCACGATGCTCGGCGCGGCGGCGCGCGTACTCGGCGTGGAATTCGCGGATGTCGAGGCGGCGCTCGAGGAGCTCGGCTTCGGCGGCGCGAACGCGGCCGCTGCCCGGCGTGCGTTCGACGCGGTCGAGATGAAACAGCTTCCCGGCGAACCGGCGCAAGCGCCGACGGTACACCCCGAGCCCGCTACGAGCCTGCTCGACGACGCCGTCGGCGGCTACCCGACGATCCGCACCGGCTCGTGGGCGACGCGCCAGCCGCATCGACGGCGACTGACGCCGCCCTGTAACTTTGCCTGTCCGGCCGGCAACGACGTCCAGGGTTTTGTGGCGGCCGCCGGAAAGGGAGACTATGACGCGGCGCTCGCTATTCTGCTCGAAACCTCACCGTTTCCGGGGGTTTGCGGTCGGGTGTGCCCAGCGCCGTGCATGGACGCGTGCAACCGCAACGTGTTCGACGAATCGGTCAACATCCGCGAGCTCGAGCGTTACGTGGCCGATCACGGCAGGAGGCCCGAGCCGGACTATGAGCAGTGGTCCGACAACGCGGTCGCCGTGGTCGGGTCGGGACCTTCGGGGCTCAGCGCCGCGTATCACCTGGCCCGCCTCGGGTATCCGGTGACGCTTTTCGAGGCCGGCTGGGAACTGGGCGGCGTCATGCGGACGGGCATTCCGGAGTACCGCCTGCCGCGCGACATCCTCGACCGCGAGATCGACCACGTGCTGGAACAGGGCGTCGAGGCCCGCACCGGTCATCCCATCCGCCGCCCTGAGCTTCTGGACCTGTCCCGCACGTATTCCGCGGTGTTCGTGGCCACGGGTTTGCAGGTGTCCCGGTCACTGGACCTGGACGTGCCGGGCGGCGCGGCGGTGGAGCGCATCTGGCAGGGCCTCGATTTTCTCGACCGCACCCGCAACGGCCTGGTGAACCTCGGCGGCGAGCATGTCGTCGTGGTCGGCGGGGGAAACACGGCCATTGATGCGGCCCGAAGTGCTCTTCGCGTGGGTGCGGCCCGGGTGCAGATCGCGTACCGTCGCTCGCGGCAGGAGATGCCGGCGATCCGCGAGGAAGTCGACGCGGCGGTCGAGGAGGGCGTGGTGCTGAATGAGCTCGTGTCGCCGGTTCGGCTGCAAGCCAACGGCACGGCAGCGTGCCTGACGTGCCGGCGGATGCGGCTCGGTGAACCGGACGAGTCGGGCCGTCCGCGGCCGGTCCCGGAAACCAGCGAGGACGCCTACTTCGATCTGCGGTGCGATCGGGTGATCCTGGCCCTGGGGCAGTCGGCGGACCTGTCCGTGCTGCCCGAAGGGTCCGCGGTGCACGAGGACGCAGCGCTGCTCGGCCTGACCGGCTGTACCGTTTTCTGTGGTGGAGACTTCGCGTCGAACGAGGGAACGGTGTCGGCGGCCATCGGTAACGGCCGCCGCGCCGCACTCCATATTCATCGGACTCTGACCGGCGAAGACCTGTTTCGTCCGCCGTCCGAGCCGGTCGCCGGACCCGAGGCCATCAAGACGTACGTGTTCGCGCATGTCCCGCGGCTCCGCGGCGGCACGGCACCGCGGCGCGTGCGCACGCGGACTTTCACCGAAGTGCACACCGGTTTCTCCTACGACTCGCGCAACGGGTCGGCGGTTGCCGAAGCGCGACGATGCTTCAGTTGCGGCGTATGCAACCAGTGCGATCGATGCATGACTCACTGCCCCGAAGGCATCCTGTTGCGCGACGGAGACGGCTATCGCTTCGACTATGACTACTGCAAGGGCTGCGGCGTGTGCGCGTCGCAATGTCCCAGGGGCGTGATCTTTATGGCGGAGCTGTGAACGCGATGAAGGCCGCACGCCGCGGGCTCGAAACCGGCCGGCGACACGGGCGAGCGCGGATGAGAGGTTGCTGGCAGAGGAGACACCGGGTGGCACGCTCACTGGTTACCGGGAATCACGCCGCGGGACACACGCTGGCGCTGGCAGGTGAGGCCAACCGCGGCGCCCGCGGCTGTGCGGCCGGCGCGTATCCGATCACGCCGCAGACGGAGATCATCGAGTTCCTCCGCGGTTTCACGTTCACCAAGGGACGTATCGTGGCCGTCGAATCGGAGCACAGCGCCATGGGGGTGTGCATCGGGGCATCGCTCGGGGGGGCGCGGGCCTTTACGGCGAGTTCGTCCAACGGCCTCGCTTACATGGTGGAGAACGTGTTCGCGGCGGGCTATTACCGATTACCCGTCGTCATGATCGCCGTGAACCGGACGCTGGGTCCGCCGTGGAACATCTGGGTCGACCAGGGGGACAGCCTGATGCTCCGCGACGCGCCGTGGATCCAGTTCTACACGGAGTCGCACCAGGATCTGGTGGATACGATTCTACTGTCGTTCCGGGTTGCCGAGGACGCCCGCGTGCTGTTGCCGGCGCTGGTGGCGATGGACGGCTTCGTCACATCGCACACGCAGATGGTCGTCGAGCTGCCCGAGCAGGAGCTGGTGGACCGCTATCTTCCGGCCTGCAACGTGCCGCATCGGCTGCGGCATGATCACCCGGCCACCGTGGGGGGACTGACCTGGCCCCGGGAGACGGAGCGGCATCGCCGCGACATTCAAGAAGCCATGGAGCGCGTGCCCGAGGTGCTGGCCGAGGCTATCGATGAATTCGAAGGGGTCTTCGGGCGCCGGCCGCACGGGGCCCTGTCGGCCGAGCAGACCGAGGACGCCGACGCGGTGTTGATCGCGTGCAACACGATGGCGCGGACGCTGCGCCGCGTCGTCCACGAACGCCGCGAGCGGGGTGAGCGCATTGGAATGATCAAGGCCAAGATGTTCCGGCCGTTCCCGCGCACGGAGCTGCGCGACGCGCTGATCGCGGCGACGAGCGTCGGCGTCCTGGATCGCAACCACTCCCCCGGCTCCGGCGGCATCTTCTGGCAGGAGGTGGCGGCGACGGTGCGTGACCGGCCCGAGATGATCGTGCAGGACTACCTCGTCGGCCTCGGGGGCGGGGACGTGACGCCGGAGATCATCCACCGGATCATCGATGACCTTGCAGAGCGCACCGAGTCGGGCGAACCGCATTGGCAGGAGGTGGCGGTATGACCACGGCGACGACACCGGGGGAACAGTGCCAGTGCGAGGCCATACTGCGCCCCGGCAACACCAATTGCGCCGGCTGCGGCATGTCGCTGGGCTTCCAGCTCTTCGAGCAGGCCCTGGAGCACGAGCCGATCACCCTGGTCATTCCCGCGTGCTGCGGCATCGTCACCGCCGGAGCGTTCCCGACCAGCGCCTACGGGGTACCGACGGCCGCGAGCACCTTCGCCAGCGCCCCGGCGGTCGGCACCGGCCTGACCGCGGTCGCTCAGATGAACGGCGAGAACCACCCGATCATGTGCTGGGCGGGCGACGGCGGAACCTACGACATCGGCATTGCCACACTCTCCGCGGCGGCGGAGCGCAACGAGAACATGATCTACGTCTGCTACGACAACGAGATTTACGGCAACACCGGCGGCCAGCGGAGCAGCGCGACACCGGAGGGCGTGCGCACCACGACCACACCCACGGGCAAGACGGAGAACAAGAAGGACATCATGGGGATCATGGTGGCCCACCGTATCCCCTACGCGGCCACGCTCTCCGTCGCCCACCGTGACGACTTTCTCCGCAAGGTGCGCACGGCCCGCCGGACGAAGGGTCTCCGGTTCCTGCTCATGCTCTCCCCGTGTCCGACGGGATGGAAGTCGGAGCCGGAGGAGAGCGTGGACCTGATCCGCCACGCGGTGGGGTGCGGGCTGTTTCCGCTGTACGAGGTGTTCGAGGGAACTCGCTACCGGATCAATGCCCGCCCGGACGCAACGCCCCTGGAGGAGTACGCGGACCGCCAGCGGCGCTACGCGTCGTCCACGATCGACGTGTCGGTCGTCAGGAAGCACATCGACGCGCAATGGGGATACCTGGCGGCCATGGAAAGGACTTTCCCGGCCGGCGACGCGGACTGACGGAACGGTTGGGCTTCTCGGCTAGGCCGGCCAGGCGGCTTCCAGTTCGTCCGCCATGCGCCGAAGCTCGTCGCCCTGCTTGCCGCCGAACGCCCGGCAGCCGGCCTCGCAGAACTTGTCGCGCAGCTCCGATTGGTCCTCGTCGCTCATTGCCTGATCGCCCATGCGGAACAGGACGTTGTTTTCCTTGTAGATATGATTGCGCAGGAGGTCGATGTATTTCTGCGCCGCGTCGAGAAACCGCGTATCCGCATCGGCCTCGCCCTGTCTGCGAGCCTCCACCGCCGCGCCCATTTCCTGGGTGAACTGCCGGGCGAGCTGGTGCTCGTAGAGCATCATGCCGATGGGGCCGCCGTCTCGTGGAATCCCCCGCATCTCGAGGACCGGAAAGAGCAGGTCTTCCTCCTTCGCGTGATGACAGGCGTCAGCGAAGAGGCGGAAGAACTCGACACACCGCGCCAGCGCCTCACCCTCGAACCGCCCGTCGCGCGCCCGTTTGGCAAGCCGTTCGAGCACGTCGATGACGCGCAGTATCACCCGATGCTCATCGCGCAAGACGGCCGATGGCATCGTATCCGGCTGTGTCTGCATCTGCGCCTCTCCCGAACTCTCGTCATCGCCTCCGCGGCTCGCCATCCGGATTCGTACCGTGCCCGAAGCCGGTCGCCCCACCATAGTCGCACGCGCCCGCGCGTCAACATCCTCAGCGTCGCGACTCGGGACCGTCACGCCGGGCGTTTCGCCAGCCTCTGGCGCCAGGCCGCCGCCTTCGTATCGTTACTACGGGCCTCATAGCATTCGACGATGGCGCGCACGGCCTCCACGGTCTCCTCGTGCTCGACGCCGAAGGCCCGTTCGAGGCTGGCATGGGCCTCGAGCAAGGCCGATTCAGCGGCCTCCAGGCGCCTCAAACCGGTCAGGCACTTCCCCCGACAAAGCAGCAGGGCTCCGAGGAGGCCGTCACCTCGGGGCAACACTTTCCGGGCGCGGTCGATCGCGTCGGCCAAGACCCGCTCCGTGTGCTCGAGGCTGCCCAGGCCGACGCGTACCTTGCTGAGCTGTAGGCCAGCCACCAAGGTTTCGCGATGGTCCGGACCGAACGTGTCCCGCTTGAACTCCCAGACCTGCCGGCAGAGCGGCTCGGCCTCCGCAAATTCCCGCTTGCGACGCAGCAGGTCCGCCAGGTTGGCCATCGTCGTGGCCCGCCCCGGGTTGGCTTCGGCGTGCAGAATCCGGTGCATCGCGAGCGACTCACGTAAGTGCCGCTCGGCCCCATCGCCGTCGCCGGTGTCCCGCAACACGAGAGCGAGGTTGTTGACGGCAGCCGCCAAGGATGGATGGGCGTCGCCGTAGAGCCGTCGTCCAATGGCAACGGCCTCGCGCAACAGGGTCTCGGCCTCGTCGTACTGTCCGAGGGACCACAGTGCGTTGGCGAGGTTGCTCATGGTCGTGGCCACGAACGGATGATGACCGCCGCGGCGGTTGCGGTCGATCGCGAGCGACTCCCGGTAGAGCGTGATGGCGGCCCGCGTCCGGCCTGTCGCCTCGAGGATCATCGCGAGATTGTTGAGGCTGTTGGCAACGGCCTCATGCTGGTTCCCGAAGATCCGCCGTCGCATCTGGAGCGCTTCGCGAACGAGCGTCTCGGCCTCCCCGCGCCGCCCACGGTAGTGGAGCAGGATGGCCAGGTTGTTCAGGATGACGGCGACGTCCTTGTGATCATCGCCGTAAAGTGCACGGCGCATGTCAAGCGCCCGGCGGTACAGGGCTTCGGCTTCGTCCAGCGCGCCCTGCGTTTCCCGCAGGCGGGCCAGCTTGTTCAGTGCGAGCGACAGGTCCGCGTGCCCGCGCGGATACAACTCGTCACCGAGCGATACGGCACGGCGGAGGTGCTGGTCTGCCTCGTCGTACCGCCCGACGGCCCGGTAGGCGTTGCCGATCGTCGTACGCAGCGCGACCTCGACGTTCGGATGCTCGGCCAGTCCGCCGTCGTCGATCTTCGCACCCGCCTCGTCCAGGACCTCACGCAACGCCACATCCGGCGTGCCGGGCCGGACCGAGGGATCCACGGCCGAGAGCATGTCTTGCAGGAACGTGTTGATCGCGTCGGCCTGCGCCCGCTGAGCCGCCTCACCCGCATGCGCCGCGACGGCCGCCGCACGCTCGCGGTTCAGGCGAACCGCCAGGAACGCGGCTGTGACCCCGAACGCCAGCACCAGCGTCACGACGGTCCCCGCCAGGGCGAACGGCAAGCGGTGCCGCCTGACGAGCTTGCGCAACTGGTAGGAGAACGACGGCGGCCGAGCCAGGATCGGCTCGTCCGCGAGATAGTGGTCGAGATCGTCGGCCAGCGCCGACACCGTCTGGTAGCGCTGCGGCGGTTCCTTTTCCAGGCACTTGAGGAGAATCGTCTCGAGGTCGCCGCGGAGCCCGGCGAGGATCGTACTGGGGCGCCGCGGCGGCTCCGCGCAGATCGTGGCCGCGGCTTTCGGGAGGTTCCACGGCTCCAGGTCGTAGGGCAGCCGGCCGGTGAGCAACTCGTACAACAGGACGCCGAGCGAATACACGTCGCTACGAACATCGATCTCACCCGAGCGTCCGCGTACGTGCTCCGGGCTCATGTAGGGAACCGTTCCGAAGACGCGGCCGCCCTCGGAGACCGCCGACACGGCCAGCGACGAATCATCCTGCCCCAGCACCGCCGCCAGACCGAAATCGAGAATCTTCACCGTCCCTGACGGTTCAACCAGCATGTTGGACGGCTTCAAGTCGCGATGGATGACGCCGCGTTGGTGCGCATACGCAATCGCCTCGCAGGCGCGCTGAAACAACGCCAGTCGATCCTGCGAACTCAGGCCTTTCCGTTGGGCGAAGTCTGTCAGAGGCACGCCGTCGATCAGTTCCATAACGAAATACGATCGGCCCGCCGCGGCGCGCCCGGCCTCATAGATCACGGCGATGCCCGGATGCCGCAGCCGCCCGAGTGCCCGCACCTCCCGCCGGAACAGCCGCTCGTGATGGTCCCCCGGCCCGTACCCCGGATGGAGCACCTTGACCGCGACGGATCGCTTCGGTTCCTTCTGCCGTGCCTCGTAGACGATGCCCATACCGCCGCGGCCCAACTCGCGGACGATCTCATACGGGCCGATTACCGTCGGCATCCCCGTCGCGGCGGACCGCACGCCACCGCTCATCGCGCCGCGCACCGCGCCTATGACACCGAGGTTGTCCTGAACATCCGAGAACCGGGACGCGCAATCAGCGCACTGCGAAAGGTGGGAGGCAATCGAGTCCCGCGACGGCATGTCGAGATCGCCCGAGGCGTAACGTTCCAGTTCGAGAATCTCGGGACACGGTGTCAATGAACGTTCTCCAGGGCGGCACGTAACTCCCGAATCCGCTTGAGCACCCGATGCTTGGCGTTGTAGACGGTCTTGATCGGTACACCGAGCATTTCCGCCGCAGTGGTGGCGGTCTCGTTCTGGCCGACTACGAGCCGGAATGCCTGAAGCGTGGTTACCTCCACCTCGCGCGCAACCTGCTCCAGGCACTGCTGCAACAGCGCGTGCTCCCACTCCTGGTCCCAGGAGTGCGACGCCGCGTTCTCGTCCGGAACCTGTGCCCAGAAGGTTGTCTGCGCCACGGCGACCCCGCCCTTCGCCGTTCGGCGCTGTCGCTCCCGCCGTCCACTCAGCGCCTGGCGATAGGCGATCCCGAAGAGCCATCGGCTCAGGCGGCCTTTTTCACGGTCGAACCGCCCCTTTCGATAGGCCGCGGCGAACTCGACGAGCGTCTCCTGGGCCACGTCCTCGGCGTCGGTCTCGGGCAAACCCAGCCGCCGGGCGAAGCTGACGATCGGACGCCGAAAACGCGCGTCAAGCTGCCGCCACGCGACCGCGTTCTCATAGTCGCGCAGCTCCGACAGAATGGTGCTGGTCGTGTGCCAATCCACGATGCCGATCCCCCGACCCGACGGGCCGCCCCATTGTAGCCGCGTTGCGCCGTCGGCGGGTATCCGGCCGAGGGCGACGCGAAGACCCGCCCGATCGCGTTCATAACTCATTATTTTACAATAGGCTATGGTATGACTCCATTTCGCGTCGGCCGGGCGTGAGAAAACGGGGTGTCCCCACCCCAATACACGCCGGATCACGCTGTGACGGACACAGCGGAAACCGTGTCACGTTTCCCAACGGGGGTTCACGAGATGCGAACCGGGACCTGGCTGACGCTTCTGGCCGCTAGCCTTCCATCGGCCTCGGCCGTTGCCGGCGTGGCCGAGTTTTATCGGTCGAGCTTCGAGGGCACCGACGGCGGATGGACTACCGACGCCGATTGGGATGTCGTCGGCGACTGGGAGCGCGGGTCGCCCTTTCCGGGCCCGACACCGCTCACCGGCTGTATCTTCAACGTCTTCGGACCGCTCGCGGCCTTCGACGGCGCCGAGTGCTGGGCCACGAGACTCAACGCCTGCTATACGAACGCGAACGGAACGAGCTTCCTCCGACAGACGTTCGACTTCACGACGGTGGTCAACGGAACGCTCGCCTGGCAGCAATACCGGCACATGATCGCGAGCGGCGGCAGCGACCTGGGCCGGGTGCGGATCAACGACGACGTGGTCTACGAGGTTCCCTTCGACAACTTCCCGTCCAACGGCTGGGAGCCGCAGTCGGTCGACCTGACGCCTTACAGCGGCCTTGCGAGCGTGGAGATCGTCTTCGAGTTCTTCGCCAACACCTCAACCAACGCCGCGGGCTGGTACCTTGACGACGTGGCGATTACCAGCATCGTTGATCCGAATCCCGGCGACGTCGGCGTTCTGCTGGCCGACGATCCGGATCCCGTTGTCCGCGTCGGCGATCCGGTCACCTACACGATTACCGTCATCAACCACAGCGATGCCGCCGCAACCGACGTGGGGGTGGGCGGGACGCTCGACGCCGCGCTGGTATTCAACGCTTTGCGCTCCGACCCTGGCGTCCTCCACGACGGCTCGCCGAGCGGGGGCGGCTTTTCGATCGCGGTCGGAAACATGCCGGCGTTTTCCGCACAGGTCTACACCCTCGGCGCGGACACCACGCAGCTCGGCGCCGTCACGACGATGCTCCAGGCGGACGCCCTGGAGCCGGATCCCAATTCGGCCAACGATTCCGCGGCCGAAACCACCAGCGTGGAGCTCATCACCGACATCGCCGTGCGGCTCGGTTCCGACCAGAATCCTGTGCTGACCTCGACGCCCTTCTCGTACTTCGTCGAGGTGACCAACTTCGGGCCGTCGGACGCGACCAGCACCGAATGGGGCCTGACCCTCCCGGGCGGAGTCACGTTCCTTTCCACCCCCGACGGGCTCCACGACGGCTCTCCCACCGGCGGAGTCGTCAGCGGCAAGGTGCCGTCTCTTCCCGTCGGCGCGACGGAACGAATGACGGTCAACGTCAATCCCAACCCCGGGAGCCTAGGCGACCTTTTGGCCTCGGCCTCGGCCGCCGTCACGTCGCCGGACGAGAACGATCCGGGCCTCTTGAACAACAGCTCGAACCTGACGATCCGCCACGTCCCGTCGGCCGACCCGTTCGCCCGCGCCATTCTCACCAGCGTCGGCATCGAGCTCTTCGTCGTTGGCGAGCCGCTCCCCTCGTCGCACCCGCCGGGATTCCCCGACCGCGACTATATCTTCTTCGACAAACCGAACGTGAGCCCCGACGGACGAACGTGGGGAACGCGGGCATCGCTGTCGAGCACAACCCCGTCCCCCGAGAACAACGAAGTCATCGTCCTGGTCGACGCCAGCGGCCCGCGGTCCGTCGTCTTCGAGGACGTGACTCCCCTGCCCGACGTGGCCGGCGAGTTCGTCAGCGACATGCTGCCCAAGCTCTCGATCAACGACGCCGGTTGTTACGCCTTCCCGGCGCGGACCACGGGATCGAGGCAGAACGTGATCGTGAAGGGATGCGGCGTGAACGTGGCCGGAGCGCCCTCCCTCGCCGTCGTCGCCCGCCAGGGCAACCCCATTCCCGGCGACGCAGCCATGCGGAACTACAGCTTCATCCTTCGCGAGCCCCAGCTCGACAACGACGGCGTCGTCCGCTTTCACGCGCGGGCACTTCAGGCCGACAGCACGACAGACGAAATGATCCTCGAAACCGCGGACGACGGCGCGACGGTCACCGTCCTGATTCAGGAGGCGTCCACCGTCCCGACAGGGCAGGCGGGCGGCGCCATGGACCCGTGGGACGAATTCCGAAGCGAGTTCCAGGACCGAACGGGCCTGTACGTCACCGGCGACGGCCTCAACATGCTCGTGCGTGGCGACACGACGGCGGCGACCGACGTCGATGACATCCTCGCCCTCAACAACCAGGTCGTGACGCAGGCTGGTGCGACCCTTGGCGGCTTCACTTCACCGATCGCCGACCCCGCCAACGGCGTCTATCTCGCCCCCAACGGCGACTGGTATGCACGGGGCCACAACGCCGATGGCCAAGGCTGGGTTGCGCGCAACGGCGCCGTCCTGGCCCGCACCGGCGATCCGGTCGTCCCGGGTTCCGACATCCACTGGTTCAGTCCCTTGCCCGGCAACAGCGGCTTCCAGCTCGTCGCCGCCGACGCCAACGGCAACTATGCCATCGGCGGAGACACGGACGCCCCGCCCGACCCCGACTCGTTCCTGCTGCCCCAGGTGCTGGTCCTCAACGGGGAGATTGTGCTGGCCCGGACGGGCGACCCGATCGACCTCGACGGCAACGGCCTCTTCGATCACAGCCCGACCATCCAGGTCTTCCAGAACGACGGCGCCGTCTTCCTGGAGAACGGCACGCTGGTGGTGAATCTCGCCGTCGGCATCCCGTTCGATTTCGCGGGCGCTGCGGCAGTGGCCAGCACAACCCTCTCCCTCGATTCGGTGATCGCCGGCATCAAGGTGCTGAACTTCCGGGGCGCCTGCTGCCTGCCTGACGGCACCTGCCTGGACGACGTTTTCGAACTCGATTGCGGCGCCATGGGCGGCCAGCCACACCCGAATGCGCTTTGCAGCCAGATCGCGTGCGGAACCGGGGCTTGCTGCGTCGTTGAATACGCAACCACGGCGGGCGGCGACGAACCCGTGGACGTGCATTGCGAGGACAACGTGCCCGCCGAGCAGTGCCTCACCGACCGACTGAACGAGTTCAAGGGCAACGGGTCGGTCTGCGCCGAGGTCACCTGCGGCGGCGCGTGCTGCATCGATCCTGACGAAACCACCGCGGGCCTCGGCCTGCCGCCCTGCGTCGACGCCTTCACGCAACCGGATTGCAAGGACCTCGGCGGAGACTACCAGGGCGACGGCACCGTCTGCGAAGGGGTCCTCTGCAACCTCTGCAAGCGCGACGAAGACTGTGACGACTCCGATCCGTGCAACGGCGCGGAAACGTGCTTCCTCCCGTCGGTCGCGACCGGCGGAGGTTACTGCCTCAACGGCGTGCCGCCGGAGACCAATGACGGAGTCGACTGCACGATCGACGGCTGCGATCCCGTCACCGGTGTGATCACCCACACGCCGAATCACGCCGCGTGCGATGACGGCGACCCGTGCAACGGCGCGGAACAGTGCCACCCGATGCAAGGCTGCGTCCCCGGGACGCCACCCACCTGCGACGACGGCATCGGTTGCACCAACGACTCATGCGACACCGAACACCCCGACGCCGACCCCCAGACCGGCTGCGTCAACACGCCCAACGATGACAAGTGCGACGACGGAATCGACTGCACCACCGATGCGTGCAACGTCGCCCTCGGCCTCTGCACCTTCACGCCCAACGACGACCTCTGTCTCGACGAGAACATGTGCACCGAGAATGAACGCTGCGACATCGACCGGGGCTGCCTCTTTGATCCCGTCAATTGCGACGACGGCGTCCCCTGCACCCTCGACACCTGCGACCCCGTCATCGGTTGCCTCCACGGCGCGGACAATTCGCAGTGCAACGACGGCGTCAGTTGCACCATCGACGCCTGCCGCCCCAACCACCCGGAACGCGACGCCAACGGCTGCGTCTTCGATCCCGCCGACTTCCTCTGCTCGTCGACCGACCTCTGCCTCACGGGCCGCTGCGACCCGCAGGCTGATTGCCAGTTCGACCCGCGCGAGTGCCCCGACGACGGAGACGACTGCACCCGCGAGTTCTGCGACTCCAGCACCGGCAAATGTCTCCAGGAAACGGTTTGCGGCGCATGCTGCCGCGAAGGTCAGCCGTGCATCGACCGGGTCACCGTCGCCCAGTGCTCCGGGCCGGATGATACGTTCATGGGTCTCGGCACCAACTGCGAAACCGCGCCCTGCGGTGCGTGTTGCGATCCCGACAGCGGAGCGTGCGCCGACGGAGTCACCGAAACGGATTGTGCCCAGGCGCAGAAGATCTTCCAGGGGCCCGGCACCAACTGCACTCAGGACCCGTGCACCGGCGCATGCTGCGACCCGGGTTTCGATGACGGCGCATGTTACGACAACCTGACCGCTGCCGAATGCGCGGCCATCGACCAGGACGCGATCTTCATGGGCGTGGAGACCGATTGCGACGGCGTCTCCTGCGGCGCCTGCTGCGATCCGGTAACCTCCGACCGCCCGCAATCGTGTCTGGATGCGGCGACGCCGGAGTTCTGCGCAGCGCTGAAGTTCGCATACGCCGGCGATCAGACGCGTTGCGAGGATGATCCCTGTCGAGGTGCCTGCTGCCGGGCCGACGGGACCTGCCGGATTACCGCTCCTGAGGACTGCGACGGGGATTTCCGTGGCAACGGAACCAGTTGTATCGAGATCAACCCGCCGTGTGAGCCCTTCACCGGCGGCGCCTGCTGCCTTCAGGACGGCCTCTGTTTCGATGGAACCACCCGCGAAACCTGCATCAACTCCCTGGTTGGGATCTACGCGGGCGATGGCGTACTCTGCGAGAGCGTCCTCTGCCCCATAAACGGAATATCCCCCGCCGACGTCAACGAGGACGGAAACATCGACATGTACGACGTACGGATCATCACTCTCTTCTTCGGCCGCGAAGTCAAACCCGGCGGCCCCGGGGGGCGCGCCGACATCGACGGCAACGGACGCGTCGGCCAGGAGGACTGGGCCCTCTTCGCTCGAGGCATGACCGGCCCGCGATAGACCGCCGGGTGTAGGATGGCCAGCCGGGCGTGGTCGACCGCCGCCCCATTGGCAGCCCGGCCCGGCACGGCTAAGGTATCGGCACCATGAAGCACGTGCCGATGCTCGATCTCAAAGCCGAGTTCGCGTTGTACAAGGACCAGGCCCGCGCCGCGATCGACGCCGTGTTGGAATCGCAGCACTTTATCGGCGGGCCGGAGGTCGAGCGTTTCGAGAAGGCCATCGCCGACCGGTTCGGCATCCCACACGCCATTGCCGTGAGCAGCGGCACCGATGCACTGCTCGTGGGGCTGATGGCCCTGGGCATCGGGCCCGGCGACGAGGTCATCGTTCCCGCGTTCACCTTCTTCGCCACTGGAGGCGAGGTCGCCCGCCTCGGGGCAACGCCCGTCTTCGCGGAGATCGACGAGCGGACCTTCAACATCGACCCGGCCGACATCGAGAGACTGGTCACCGGCCGAACCCGGGCCATTATCCCGGTCCACGTCTACGGCCAGATCGCCGACATGGACGCGATCAACACAATCGCCCAGCGCCGCCGCCTCATGGTCATCGAAGATGCGGCCCAGGCCATCGGCGCGACGGCCGCGGGCCGCTACGCGGGCACTTTCGGCGACCTCGCCTGCCTGTCGTTCTACCCTACCAAGAACCTCGGCGGGTTCGGCGAGGGCGGCATGGTTCTGACTCGGGATGGCAAGCTCGCGGAGCTTATCAAACGGCTACGGAACCAGGGGCAGTCCACGCGCTACCTTCACGACCACGTCGGCGGCAACTTCCGTCTCGATGCGCTCAAGGCCGCCGTACTGACCGCCAAGCTCGAACACGTCGACGAGTTCAACCGCCGCCGTCGGGACGTCGCTGCGAAGTACGACACCCTGCTGGGCGACACCGTGGTTGCGACCCCCTACGTCGCGCCGGGCCACCGGCCCGTTTATCACCAATACTCGATCCTCGCCGAGCGGCGCGACGAGCTCGCCGGCCACCTCCGTGAGCGCGGCGTGGACACCGCCGTACATTACCCAATCCCGCTGCACCGGCAGCCGTGCTTTGCGTACCTAGGCTACGCACCGGCTTCGCTGCCGGTCAGCGAGCGCATCAGCTCGCAGGTTCTTTCCCTCCCCTGCCACCCGATGCTTGGCGATGACGAAATCGAGTACGTGAGCCGGACGATCGCCGGGTTCTACGCCGATCGGTCAGCCACCGCCGTCGCCGCGACCGCGACCGGACGACATCAGGACGCCGAAACATGCGAACCGTGGTAACCGGCGGAGCGGGATTTCTCGGCAGCCACCTCTGCGACCGACTCCTCGCCGAAGGTCACGAGGTCATCGCCCTCGACAACCTCTTCACCGGCTCGCGGCGCAACATCGCCCAACTGCTCGATAGGAAGGACTTCGAGTTCATCCGCCACGACGTGGTCAACCCCATCCTGCTCGAGGTCGATTGGATCTTCAACCTCGCCTGCCCCGCCTCACCCATCCACTACCAGTACAACCCGGTCAAGACCGTAAAGACCAACGTCATGGGCACGCTCAACATGCTGGGGCTGGCCAAGCGGGTCAAAGCCCGAATCCTCCAGGCTTCGACCTCCGAGATCTATGGCGATCCGCAGCAGCACCCGCAACGCGAAACCTACTGGGGCCACGTCAACGCCATCGGGCCGCGTAGCTGCTACGACGAAGGCAAGCGTGTCGCCGAGACGCTCATGGCCGACTACTATCGGCAGAACAACGTCGACATCCGCATCGTCCGCATCTTCAACACCTACGGACCGCGGATGGCCGTCGGCGACGGGCGGGTCATCTCCAACTTCATTGTCCAGGCGCTGGGCGGCGAGAAACTCACCATCTACGGCGACGGCAAGCAGACCCGCTGCTTCTGCTACGTCGATGACCTCATCGACGGCATCCTGGCCCTGATGCAGTACACCGGTGACGACGCCCACGAACCCGTCAACATCGGCAGCACCGAGGAATGCTCCATGCTCCAGGTCGTCGAAACCATCGGCACGGTCACGGGCCGGCGCCTCGACATCGAGCACCGCCCCTTACCCGAAAACGACCCCGTCCGCCGCCGCCCCGATATCACCCGCGCGAGAGCCCGCCTCAACTGGCAGCCGCGAACCCCGCTGACCGACGGCCTCGAGCAGACCGTCGCCTACTTTCAGACGCTCCTCGGCAAAGCGTCGTAGCAGCTCGTTCTCTGCGGTGTCTCACCGGAAACGAACGTGAGCGTAACGACTTCCACGGAGCGCATCGATCGGTCGATTCGGCGTGCGGTTTGCCAAAGGAGTCGTTAAGGGTCCGGCAGTGTCGAGGTATGCCGGCGGCGTGGGGGCGCTGCCGCGGGTGGCGGAGCTCATCGCATGCCGGGTCGGCGGGTTTATCGGTTTGGTGTTGCGGCCCGAGTGCGGGCTCCGCGGCGCCGATGCGCAAGAGGGCGGGGCGGTCCCTCGGTGGAACCGCCCCGCATGATGCCGGCCAGAACCGCAACGAGACGGCTTTCGCCGCCTCATCGGCCCATGCTTACTTGGGGAAGCAGAAGCTGCGGCCGTTCTTGGTCGGGGTCGTGGCGACGATGAAGCCGCCCTTGCCCTTGGCGACGGCCTTGATCGTCGACTTCCCGAACTTCGCGCAGAGCACGCTCTTGCACGCGGTCGGGCTGGGGTTGTGGGTGTTGAAGTTCTTGTTGGTCGTGCGGGCCCATCTGGCCACCTGGGTCGGGCTGCACGTCTGAACGATCGCACCCTTGTTGATCCAGTTGCACATGTTGTTGAGGGTCGAGGGGCTCGGGAGCTTGCTCGGCGTGCCCTTCGTCTGGTTGATCAACGTCTTGAACGAGTTGATCTTGTTCTGAAGCTGATTGCAAACCGTCTTGTAACCACCTGTCATGGAGCTGCCTCCCTTGGTGCGCCCGCTGCGCTTGGTGCTCTGTGCACTGCTGCGGGTCGTACCGGTTCCAAAAGTTCCGAACGGGCTGAAAAAGAAGCTGCCCGTCGTGCGAGCGCGAGAACCGCCTCGCCCCTTCGTCGTTGTCGCCATTTGAAGTCTCCGCTACTTAGCCAGCTACGCACTGGTTATTCTGACTTGCGGTACATCGGACCGGCATACAACGCTCTTGAGAAATCAGCCTCCCTGAATACGGTCGGGCCCGTCCGGCACGGAGTCGGCAGTGACGCGTCTGGCGGGCATCGACGCGACGGCTGTTCGGTTCCCGCACCACAAGGGTCCGACGAAATATGACCTGGCGGGCCGAAAAACGGCGATTCTTGACCGTCGCCCGGGTCGGCAACGTTGCCGGCGTCGCGCGCGCCGGGCACCGTCGGTGGCGCGGCGCGCCCGGCCGGCGCTCGAAAAAAAAGTTGCGCCCGCGGCGCGGTTTCCGTGTTGCTCGAGCGACGCAGACCGTGCGCCGCGCGATAGACCAAGGAGGGCAGGACGGCTCAGGGGCACATGCGCGCCAGCACTTCCCGCGCCATCTGGAGGTCGTCGATCGGACGTGGGGCGTCGGTTCGTCGCAGGATGTAGGGGCTCCGGTACTCGGCGTCCCGTAGCACCTCCAGGATGCCGGCTATGTCCGCGTCGCCCTCGCCGAGCGGGGTTTCGCGGCCGGCGCGCCCCTCGCCGCGGCGACGGTCCGCAAACCCGGCCGTCGCGTCGCGCACGTGGAGTAGGGCCACGGATTCAACGTACTGATCGATCGAGGCGAGCGGGTCTGTTCCGACCATCACCATGGCGGCCGGGTCGAGGCAGACTCGAACCGCCGGACAACCGACGGCGCGGAGGACGGCGGAAAGCCGCGCCCCGCCCTCATAGGCCGGGCGGATGGCGAACTGCACACCGGATGCGTCGGCGAACTCGCCGATCTGCCCCAGTGCCTCGATCGCGACGGCCGACGGTTCTCCCGTCTCGGGGTGGGTCAGAGAGCCGGCGGCGGACACCACGACCGGCACGCCAACCTGATGGGCCAGCTCGATTACCATGCGCGTGCGCTGGACGCGCTGATCGACCGTGCGCATATCGGTGAGCCGCAGGCCCGGCAGATCCGCGGTGACGGCCGCGACTTTCAGGCCCAGACCTTCGGCGAAGCGGGCCAGGTGTCGGCGTCCGCTGGCGGTCAGGTTCTCCGGGGCCAGCTCCCCGTCGCCGACCGCGAGCTCGACGGCGCGGAACTTCAACCGCGATGCGGTGTCGAGGGCCTCCTTGACCGGCACGCGAAAGTCGCTGGCGTCCACACCCACCGTGATCGTTGGCATCATGTTCGTGTGACTCCGTGCATCGGCCGCCCCAAAGCATGGTTCGCCGGTCGGCCTGCGCCCATGATAAACCATGCAGCGGGGACGTCGTAGAGCCTGGCGGGTCGAACGTGCGGGATGGCCCCGCGGCGGGTCGTAGGCGGGGCGGACGGCGCCGGGCGCCGCGTCAGAAGTCAACGCCCAGACGGCGCATCTCGGATATCTGGTAGAAGCATGCCACGACGGTGGGGACCAGCATCACGAACGGGACGACGATGTTGCTGTAGGAAGCCATCGAGTTGAAGGTGCCGGTGATGCTGCTGGAGTTCAGGCACATCGCGGCGATACCGGACATCAGCATGGCAGCGCCGAGAAACGAGGTGACCAGGACCACCATGTGCTGGCGATGGAGGCACGAGTAGGCGGCGCCCGCGACAAGTCCGCCGGCGGCGAGCGACCACGTGGTCAGCGGACTGAGCTCGGCCTCCGAGAGGGCGTAGAGCAGCAGACCGGCGCCGAGCAGCCCGCCCAGCGCGCCGACCGCCCACTTCGCCGGCTTGAAGCTGATCGCGGCTGCGACGAGCCCGACGACGGCCGCCAGAGTGAGTTCGTGCTTGGACCCGCTTGCGAGTTTCAACGTGACCAGGGCGCCGAGCAGGCCGAACGAGAGCACGACGCAGACCCGCCACATGCGCCACCCGAGAATCATCAGCACCACGCCGAAGATCATCAGGGGCAGCGCGGTCGCACCCTTCGTGTCCCTCAGGAAGTACAGCCACTGCGTCAGGTAAGCGTCCATGTCGTTCGTCGCAATGAGATCGGCATCGGGAACGCACACTGACGCTCCCGTCCCGACGGTACGCGCGGCGGTATCCGGCGGCGCCCGTCGGGGCACCTGCTTGTCTATCGGATGACTACGATATCTTCGCTAACGGGAGAGGATTTACGTCCCGGGTTTGGTTTTCGGACCCTTGGCCGGCGCGGCCCGGGTGAGCATGGTCTGAAGAATCAAGGAGGTCAATAGGAAGCCGCCGACGGCGAGGCCGACAACGCCCGGATGTTGCTCGAACGCCTGATAAAACTGGTCCTTGGCGGCGACTCCGAGCAATGTGCCGAGCCCCGTCGCCACGAACGCCGTTCCGAGAAGGGAGGTCACCAGGATCAGCGACCAGCGCATCGCCACGACGCCGATGCACAGTCCGGTCAGCAGCGCGGCCAGGGTGAGGCTGCGCACGTTCGGTTCGATGTTCTTGTCCTGTTGTTTCAGGAACGCCCAGAATTCAGCGACCCATTGGTCGGGGGTGCGACGCAGGTAGGCCTCCTGCTCGCTCGGAGTCGGCGGGGCGAACATCGCCTCGGGCGACGTGTAGGCCTGCGCTGTAGTGTCCTGGAACGCGGCGACGTGCGGGAGCACGCGCTCGTAGCCGAAAACGCCCAGGGAGACGGATGCCAGGAAGACCGCGGTGGCGACACCGACCCACATCCGGAATGTCTGGTAGGCGACGGTGCCGACAAGCAGCGCCCCGCCCGCCACGCATAGCGGCGACGGAAAGCCGCTCTCGCGCGCAAACAGATGCCCCACGCCCGCACCGAGGCCCGCAAACGCCAGCGTGGCTGCGAAACGGGCGAAGCGCGCGCCAAGAACACTGACCCCAATCCCCAGGAGCAGGCACAGGATCGCCGCGGGAACCGTCTCGTCCACGAGCCGGGCCGGAGCGTGTTGCACATAGAACACACGGGCCTGTTCCAGGACCGGGAAAAGATCTGCCACGGTGGCGCTTTGGGCGATCATGGAAGTCACCATTCCAATTGTATCGATTCTACCACGGATTCGGGCTTTGGGCCGCAATATTCCGTCCGGTACAGGCCACGATCACGGGCTGACGGCCCCTTCCGACGCCGTGCGCGGGATTCGGGCTGCGAGGCGACAACTTGATACAAGAGCTCCGCGCGGCGGATGGCCATTTCAGTCAGCCCGGAATTCGGACACGGTCGGGGTAAGTCGAGATATCGATGACCAGGTGGCCCGCGTCGACGCGGCCGGTCCGGCGGTGGTTCTCTCGCAGGAGAGCAAGCTTCTGTGATACGGCGTTCTCCGCCAGCTCGGCGCCTGGCGCCGATCCCCACCGGATCCGGCCGCCCGACTGGTCGGTGGCCAACTCGATATGCACGGCCAAACGGTCCTGCCGGCCGTCGAAATTGTCGACGAGGACAGCCGTGATCTGGTCGGCGAAGGGCTCGCGGCCGACGGCGATGAGCACATCGATGCCGGCCCGGAGGTCCCGCCCCGGCCAGGCTGTTCCGGCGGTCGGCGGTCCGGCCTCGACGCCCTGGATCAAGGGCCAGGCCCGGTCGTACGAGTAGGCTCCGGGAAGCCGGATGCCGGTCTGGTCCACGAGGTAGAACGCCGCATCGTACTGCACCAGTGCCGCGGGCACGCGGAAGCGGCAGTTTACCTCGAAGCCGGGCGCCGGCGTACGGCGCACGGAGTATACCTCGTCGACCCAGGCGTTCTCGCCGATTGCGACCGCGATCCGTTGGCACAGGCGGTCGTCCGTCCAGTGTTGGGACAGGAACGGGCTCGCGCAGCGGTGAAGCGAATCCGACGCCAGGGGCGCGACCGTGGGCGGGATGTTCACGAACGTGACGACGGCGTCGCCGCGGTCCGCGCGGGCGAGCCCGGCGACGTGGGCTTCGAGCCGGCCGACGCCTACCCACCCGGCAACCACCACACCGCCGATGGCGGTCCCGACGACAGCGGCACGCAGCCCCTTGCGGCACGCCGGATGCCCGAACAGACGAAGCACACTGCGCCATTGGCCGCGTCGCCCCTTCTGTGTCCGCGTTCGTCGTCTCATGTCGTCATCGTTCCGCGCGCGGCGCGCGTCAGCCCTCAGCCATCGAAAGCTCGATGATCCGCTGGACGAGCTGCTCGAAGGAGATTCCCACCCGTTGCGCCGCCTTGGGCAGCAGCGAGTGGCTCGTAAAGCCCGGGATCGTGTTGACCTCGAGGACGTACGGCCGCAACGTCTTCGCGTCCACCATGACATCCACGCGGGAGAACGCGCGGCAGCCCAGGGCGCGATGCGCCGCCAGCCCGAGCTGCTGAACGTGCGTCAGCAGCGCGGGCGGCAATTCGAGATCGAACAGGTACTGCGTGTCGTCGTCGAGGTACTTGGCCTGGTAATCGTAGAATTCGCGTTTTGTCCGGATCTCGCAGACCGGCAGGGCCCGGTCGCCGAGGATGCCGACCGTCAGCTCCGGGCCGGACACGTATCGTTCCATGAGCGCCGCCCCGTACTTGTCCACGACCGCGCCGATCGCCCGGCGGGCATGGTCCCTGTCTCGCGCGATGCACGTGTCCACGCTGCTGCCGGAGGCGACCGGTTTGACGACGACGGGCGGGCCCGGCTCCAGGCAGGGTGTCGGCCGGTTTGTACGGTCGAACACGGCATAGGGCGGCGTCGGGACGTCGGCCCGTTCGAGACGGCGCTTCGACGCGGCCTTGTCCATGGCGAGGCGCGACGCCGCTGCGCCGGATCCACAGTACGGGATCCGGCGGGCGTCGAGTTCCGCCTGAACGGTCCCGTCCTCGCCGAACTCTCCATGCAGGGCGATGAACACGAAGTCTGCGGGCCGGTCCAGCGGCGACAGGTCGGTCGGGACGATGTCGCAGAGTGACACCCGGTGTCCCAGGCCGGTCAGGGCGACGGCGACGGCCTGTCCGCTCTGGATGCTGACGTCGCGCTCGGCGCCGGGTCCGCCCGCCAGCACGGTGACATCGAGCGGAACGACTCGGGGCTCGGCGCGCTCGGCGCGGCTTGGCGTCGCTTCGACGGCGGGCATCGTCTACGGTCTCCTCCCCAGGGGCTTCCAGACGTCGATCTCGGTCTCGAGCTCGGTGCTGAAGTCGCGCCGGACGCGCTCCCGGACGACGTCGATCAGGTGCAGGACGTCGGAGGCTGTCGCTCCGGTCTCGGCGACGATGAAGTTCGCGTGGCGCTCCGACACTCGGGCGTTTCCGTACCGCGTTCCCTTGAGCCCGGCCCGGTCGATGAGGGCACCGGCAGGATCGCCCTGCGGTGGGTTCTTGAAGATGCACCCCGCGCTCTTGTCCGCGATCGGCTGCGTACGGAGCTTCTGCTGAAAGCACTCGTCGAACCTGCGCCGGACCTCGGCCGGGTCATCCTCGTTCAGCTCCAGGGTCGCCGACAGGACGATGCAACCATCGAGGTCGGTATGGCGGTAGGAGAAGCCGACTTGCTCTCGAGAACGATCCGCCACGGTTCCGTCCGGGGCGAGCGTTCGCACTTCCTTGACGATCGTGGAGAACTCGCCCGATCGCCCGCCGGCGTTCATCCGTACGGCCCCGCCGATCGACGCGGGAATCCCCGCCATGCATTCGAGGCCGGACAGCCCCGCCTCACTGCATTGGCGAGAGAAGACCATCAGGTCCCGGCCTGCGCCGACCTCGACCTGCCCGGCGTGTCGCTGAACGCGGCGAAACGCCTCGCCGTCCATGCGGACCACGACACCGTCGAACCCGTCGTCGCTGACCAGGACGTTGGCGCCCTGGCCGAGAACCTTGATCGGGACATCCTCCTGCCGGGCCCGCGCAACCATGGCGGCAAGGTCCTGCTCATCGCGCGGTCTGAACAGGAATCGCCCGCGGCCACCGAGCCGGAACCACGTCCGGCGCCCGAGCGGGGCGTCATGCTCGATCCGGCCGGCAAATTCTCGCCACCAGGTCATCGGCTACCTTCCACACGTCGCCCGCGCCCATGGTGATCACCAGATCGCCGTCGACCACGCATTCCATCAGGTGCGCCGTCGCCCCTTCGAGCGACGGCACGTATCGGGCATGGCCGCCCAGCCGGCAGATTCGCGACGCGAGTTCCTGCGCGCCCGCGCTGCACGCCTGCGGGTCGGACTCCCGCGCGCCGTAGATGTCGGGCACGATGACCTCGTCGGCCAGGGCGAACGAGCGGGCGAAGTCATCCATGAAATGGCAGGTGCGGGCGTATTGATGCGGCTGGAATACGACCCAAAGCCTCTTCGGTTCATACCGCCCGCGCGCCGCTTCGAGCGTGACGCGGATCTCCGTCGGGTGGTGCGCGTAGTCGTCGAGGATCGTGACCCCGCCCCGCTCCCCGCGCCAGGTCAGGCGCCGCCCGACGCCGTCGAAGCTCGCCAGCGCTTTGGCGATGCCTTGAACATCCGCCCCGGCGTGGAAGGCGAGCGCAGTCGCGGCGAGGGCGTTGGCGACGTTGTGCCGGCCCGGAATCGCAAGCTCGGTGGACAGAATCCGGTCGCCGCAGAAACGGACGTCGAACGCCGATCGCCCGCCCTCACTCCGGACGTCCGCGACCTCCCAGTCGGCTTCGTTGTCGAGGCCGAACGTCTGAACCCGCGCGACGGACGATCTCACGGCCTGCATCACCATCGGATCGTCACCGTTGCCAATGATCAGCCCGTCGGGCCGGACCTGTGAGGCGAACTCCGCGAACGCTCCGACGACGTGCTCGAGGTCCTGGTAGCAGTCGAGATGATCGGCTTCGAGATTGAGGATCGCGGCGCACTGCGGATGCAGGTGGAGGAAGGAGCGGTCATACTCGCAGGACTCGACGATGAAGTGCGGCCCGCGGCCGTATCCGCTGCCCCCGTTGGTCTGTGCGGACTTGGCCCCGAGAATGAACGACGGATCCAGCCCGGCCTGGCGAAACAGGTGCACGGTCATCGCCGTCGTCGTACTCTTGCCGTGCGTACCCGCGATGGCAACGCCCTTGCGCCGGGCCATGAGCCCGCCGAGCAGGGCAGCGTACTTGATCACCGGCACCCCCCGCGCGCGGGCGGCCGCGAACTCGGGATTCTCCCGCGGAATCGCCGCGCTGATGACGACGAGGTCGACACCGGTGCGGAGCTGCTCCTCGCGGTGGCCCACGGCTATGCGCGCGCCCCGCGCGACAAGGTCGCCCATGCCGTCGAAGGGTACGAGGTCGGAGCCGGATACGATCGCCCCGGCCTCGAGAAGGAGGGCCGCGGCACCGCTCATGCCGGCCCCGCCGACACCGACGAGGTGGACGCGCAACCCGGCAAGCGCCGGCAGCGCGACAGGTTCGCGAATCGTAGCTCCGTCTACTTCCGTGCGCATCCCGATCCTTCAGGTGTTCGGTTTCCTGGCAGGAAGCGCGGCGTGCTACCGTGCTGCGCGTCAGCGCAGCCACGTCCGATCACGCCCCGATTCCTGGATTATCGGTATGACTAACAGATTGCCTGCACGCGATCAACCCACGCGTGGTCGCTCGACGCGGCAACCCATTTCACAAGATGATCCGCAATGTCGCCCGCGGCGCGTGGGCGTCCGAGCTGTCGCGCCGCCGCCGCCATCGAAACCCGCGCGGCATCGTCCTGCATGATGTCGCGGAGCATTCCCCACAGCGCCGCCCCGTTGCGTCCAGCGTCCGCTTCGTCGCGCAAAACTCGCGCGGCGCCGGCGCGCGACAGGCATCCGGCGTTGGCCCATTGATGCTGGTCTCGATGATGAGGGTAGGGCATCAGGATCGACGCCCGCCCCACGCAGGTGATTTCAGCCAGTGTTGACGCGCCCGCCCGCGCAACGACCAAGTCGGCAGCCGCCAGGGCGTCCGGCATATCCTCCGAGTAAGGCAGGACCACGTGCGCGAGCCGCCGACCCCGGTACGCGTACTCCACCGCCTCCAAGTCCGCATGACCAGTCAGGTGGAGCACCTGCCAGCCGTCAAACGCCTGGATCTGATCCAGGATCGCCACAACCGCCTGATTGATGGACCGGGCCCCTTGCGATGCACCGGTAATCAGCAGCGTCTTGCACACGGGATCCAGCCCGAACCGCTTGATCCCAGCATTGCGGTCGGCGTTGCGGAATCCAGGTCGCACCGGACACCCCGCTACCACCACCTTCGCGCGTGCCTTGCGCGGGACCGCCGCCAGCGTCGTGTCCCATTGGGCCAGAATCCGGCCGACGCGCCCCGCCAGATACCGGTTTGCCCGCCCCGGGGTGGCGTCGGGGTTGAGCATCGCAGTAGGTACGCCGGCTCGGATCGCGGCCCGGACGGCCGGAATGGAGGCCAGCCCGCCGGTTCCAACCACAACCACGGGCTGGTCAGCGCTGAATCGGTCGCGGCAGAGGCGACCGGCCTGGCGAAGCCCCTGAAGGACGCCGATCCACCGTGACGGACGCGCCGATAGCGGCCTGAGGGGCTGTGCGAGGCACTCGACTTTCGCGTAGCTCAGGATTCGCCGGTCCGACTCACGCGCCGTAGCGATGAAGAGGAAACGGGCGCCTGGGACGCGGTCTCGAAGTGCGCGGGCCAACGCCAGCGCGGGGTACAGGTGCCCCCCCGTGCCGCCGCCGGCAAAGGCGAACAGCGGCCCGCGCTCGGCGGTCTCAATCACATCCTGCGGATTCAGACTGGCTATGCTTCGCTATCCCCACAAGAATGCCGAGGGCCAGACAGACCGTGAGTATACCGCTGCCGCCGGCCGAAAGCAGAGGCAGCGAGATGCCTTTAGTGGGCGCGACAACGGTGACGACAGCGATGTTGATCGCGGCCTGGAACCCGATCGTCGCGACCAAGCCGAACGCAAGCAACCGCTCCGCCCGAGTCCCGGCGTCTGAGGCTATCTTGTAGCCGACGAACAGAAGACCGCAATATAAGCCGATCACGAGCATCGCGCCGAAAGCGCCCGTCTCCTCGCAAAGCACCGCGAAGATAAAGTCCGTGTGGCTCGCGGGGACGTAGCCGTACTTCTGCACACCTCCGCCCAGGCCGAGCCCAAAGCAGCCGCCGGACGCAATCGTGGCGAGCGACTGGACGGCTTGGTATCCGTCCCCCTGCGGATCGTCCCAGTAGTTCCTGAACGCCGCGAGGCGGGCCATGCGGTACGGGAACGTGACGAGAAGCGCGGTCATGCCGGCCAGCCCTAAACCGCCAAGGAGCACCAGGTGTCGCCAATGGCATCCGGCGACGATCAGGACCGTCAGCCCGATGCAACCCAGCAAGGCGGAAGTCCCGAAGTCCTGCCCACCCACCAGCAACACACACAGCCCAATAGCTCCTGCCGCAGGCAGGAAAGCGGATCGGAACGCCGACGGACGGACGCCGGGCCGGCTGAGGACCCAGGCCAGGAACGCGACCAGGGCTACCTTGGTCAACTCGGACGGCTGATAGCGGATCGCCATCGCCGGTGGCCCGATGCGGATCCAGCGATGAGAGTTGTTGTGCGGCTCGGCGAGCCCCGGAACCAGCGTGGCGATGAGCCCGAGTACTGCGATGAGGAAGAGCCCGACGGCGACCCGCGACCGCCGAGCCTCGCAGCCTACGACCCAGGGCACGGTCCTCGCCGCAGCGAGCATGATCGCGATTCCCACCGCCGTAAACGCCGCCTGGCGACCGAACAACGTGCGCCAGAATGCCCCTTCGATCAGCGACCGATCGAGCGAGGCGGTCGTCGACGCCACCATGACCAGGCCGATCGCGATCAGGGTCGTGGCGATCAGGATGAGCGAGTTGCCCGTATCGATGGCCAGCCCGGACGCGTATTGCTGAAAAGCGCTTCGCGCTGGGCTTGTCGAGAGCGTGCGGTTCATCGCGGCCAATAATTATCCAGGAAACCCCGCCAGACCGGTTGAAACTCGGTCCCACAGCGTCGGCTTTTTCGTGACCGAACGGACTTCGGCCGTCACCGTAGTTTGATCGTGGCCAGCGCCAAGGCCGCAAACATGGCTGAGATCAGCCAGAATCGCACGACCGTCTGGGGCTCACTCCACCCGCCAAGGTGGAAATGATGATGCAGCGGGGCGCAACGGAAGACGCGATGCCCTCCCGACCACCGATAGTACCCGATCTGGAGCATCACCGAGACGGCCTCGATCACGAACACGCCGCCCACGATGAAGAGCATCAGTTCCTGCCGCGTTACGACGGCGACATATCCGATCAGACCACCCAGGGGCAGCGAACCGGTATCGCCCATGAACACCCGTGCCGGATGGCAGTTGTACCAGAGAAAGCCCAGGCATGCTCCCAATATCGCCCCGCACAGGACGACGAGTTCACCCGTTTTGGGCACGTGCGGAAAGAGCAGCTTGGCTGCCAGCTCCTGCGTCCCGACGATGTTGGTCAGGATCAGGAACACCAGCGCGCACAGGGCGACGCAACCCGCGGCCAGGCCATCCATCCCGTCGGTCAGGTTGACGGCGTTGGATGTGCCCGTCATCACCACGACGGTGACGATCATGAACGCGACCGGCCCCAGGAGCAGCCCCGGCTTGTAGAACGGCACGGCCAGAATCCTGTAGGCCGGGACTTCCCCCTCGGTCACCAGTGGGCTGAGGATCGCGACGTTGCTTCGCCCGTGGTTGTAGATGTAATAGCCGAGGATGACGCCGAGCCCGATCTGAAAAAGCAGCTTCTCGTACATTCTGAGGCCGTCGCGCGACAGCGGCTCGGCGGAGGGCTTGCGGCGCCGGGAACTGAGCTTGAGGCAGTCGTCGATCCCGCCGAGGACGCCGAGCCAGAGCATACACACCAGCGCCATGCGTACGTAGAAATTCGTCAGGTCCGACAGCAGCAGGACGGCGGCGGCCACCGACCCGAGGATCATGATGCCCCCCATCGTGGGCACGTTGCTCTTGTCGCGGGTCAGTTCGTTGAGCGAGGCGTGGTCGAATTCGGGGCGGTCACCGAGCTTCCACTTGACGAGTTGCCGAATCACCCGCGGCATCAGGACCAGGGTGAGTGCGAAGCAGAACATCGCCGCGCAGGCACCGCGAAAGAGAGGGTTTTCGTACGCATAGTGGCGACCCTCGAAGATCTGACGAAGGAGGTGGTAAAGCACGTACAGCTACTCTGCTAGGGCGGCGAGGCGTACGCGACGCGAGGCGCCGACGCGCCACCGGCACCCGCCAGATGAGCGACGATCCGGTCCAGTTGCATCGCTCGCGAACCCTTGACCCATACCGTGTCGCCGGGGCGAAGCAAAGCGTCAAGAACCTGATTGGCGGCGTCGGCGTCGGCGCACCCCACGACCTGCGTCGACGGCCGCGCGGCGGCTCGCGCCGCGGACAGGGCCTCGGCGGCGGCCGGACCGACGCCGACGACCACCTCGATCCCGATCCGGATGGCCTCGCCCGCCACGCTGGCGTGCGCGCGGGCGGTGTGTCCTCCGAGCTCGAGCATGTCGCCCATGACGAACACCCGCCGGGCCGAGTCCGCCCGCGACAAAGCACGGACCGCCGCGGCCATGCTCGTCGGATTCGCGTTGTACGCATCATCCACGATCCTGATGCCGTTGGCGTCGATCGTCCGCGTGCGCCCCTCGGGCGGTACGAACGTGCTCAGTTGACGTAGTATCTCGCGCGGTTCGAGGCCGAACCAGCGGGCCACATAGAACGCCGCGGCCGCGTTGGCGGCGTGATGCGCCCCCGGGAAGTTCAGCTCGATCCGGTACCGTCCCTCGAGCAGGAAGGTCGTGCGGGCCGGCGCCGCCTCCAGCAGTACGATCCGACGTTCCGCCCACTGATCGAACCCGACGCTCGTGTACAATACGTCGTGCGTCTCGCGCAGGAACGGGCGGATCGCGTGCGCGTCGACGTTCACCACCGCGAGCCCGCCGCCTCGAATGTACCGCAGCAGCGACGCTTTCTCTCGGGCAACGTCTTCGAGTTCCCCGAAGCCCTCCAGGTGGGCCTCGCCCACGGAGGTGATCACGCCCGCACACGGTGACGCCAGTTCGGCCAGGGCGGCGACCTCACCGGGCGTATTGCTTCCGATCTCGACCAGGACGAAGCGGTCCTGCGCTTCGGCGGACAGCAGTGTGAGCGGTACGCCGAGGTGGTTGTTGAAGCTCTTCGGAGACGCACGGCCCGGAAGCGTTGCGCTGAGAATGTGGTCGAGCATGAACTTCGTGGTGGTCTTCCCGTTGCTGCCGGTGATCCCGACGACGATCGTGCCCGGCGGCAGCAGGCGTCGCCGATAGTAGGCGCCCAACCGGCCCAGGGCCCGCACGGGATCATCCACGGCGAGCAACGGCGCGTTGCCGCTGATGTCCTTGCGGCCGCGCTCCACGACGCACGCCACGGCGCCGTTGGCCTCCGCGTCGGCAAGGAACCGATGTCCATCGGTCCGCTCACCGCGCAGGGCGAAGAACAGGTCGCCGGGGCGGACCGTCCGCGAGTCGGTGGTGACGCGCAGGATGACCTGCCCCTCGACGGACCCGCCTCCGGTGGCGCCCATCGCCTCGGCCGCATCGCGGATCGGGATCGGGATCATGCCACCCGTTCCTTCACGCCGATCCCGCCGAGGCACGCCCGGGCGACTTCCACGTCGTCGAAATGAAGGACTTCGCGCCCCACAAGCTGGTAGTCCTCATGTCCTTTGCCGGCGATGAGGACGCAGTCGCCGGGTTCCGCCCGAGTGATCGCCAACTCGATCGCCTTGCGGCGGTCGGGCTCGACTTCAGTCCTGCCGGTCGCGTCGGGCCCGAATCCGGGAAGGATTTCGCGGATAATCGCCATGGCGTCCTCGGTGCGCGGGTTATCGCTGGTTACTACGGCGAGGTCGGCGAGTCGCCCGGCGGCCGCGGCCATTCTCGGCCGCTTCGTCCGGTCGCGGTCGCCGCCGCAGCCGAAAACGCAGATCAGCCGCCCCGTGGTCAGCGGGCGCAGGGCGTTGAGCACGTTCTCCAATGCCGCGTCCGTATGGGCGTAGTCGACCACGACGCCGAACGGGTGTCCGGCCGGTTCGACACGTTGGAGCCGGCCCGGGACCCCGTCGAGACTCTCCAGACCCTCCCGGATCGCGTCGCCGGTGATGCCCGTCGCTTCTGACGCTGCGACCGCCGCGAGCGCGTTCTGCACGTTGTGCCGACCGATGAGGGCGAGCCGCACGTCCGCTTCGAACGTCATCGCGCGGACCGAAACAACGCTCCCAGTTCGCGTCATCGACCGGATCGCACCGGAAACATCAGCCCCAGACGCGTCCAGTCCGAAGGAGCGCGCACCACAACCGATATCCTCGATCAGTACCTGCCCACGTGGGTCGTCGATGTTGACGATCGCACGGTCGTCGGACGCCAACAATGAGAAGAGACGCTTCTTCGCCGAGAAGTAGGCGTCCATATCGGCGTGATAGTCCAGATGATCACCGGAGAGGTTCGTAAACACGCCGGCACAGAACCAGAGCCCGTCACAACGCCGCTGTTCAAGGGCGTGCGACGAAACCTCGAGAATGCCCCATTCCGCACCCGCCCGCCGCGCCGCGGCCAGGTTCCGGCAAAGCTCCAACGCGCCGGGCGTCGTCAGTGCGGCTTTGACCCGTTGATCCACCAAGTCGTACTCGATGGTCCCCATCAGGGCGGCCCGGCGTCCGGCGTGACGGAAGATCGACCGCACCATCCACGCAACCGTGGATTTGCCGTTCGTTCCGGTGATCCCAACAAGCGGTAGCGGGGCTGGCGCGCCGCGGCCCACTCCGTAGTAGGTGGCCGCTAATCGGGCGAGCGTCGCTCGGGTGTCGCGGACGCGCACGAAGCCGGGCGAGGTTTGCGTCTTGTCATCGACAACGATTACGGCCGCCCCGGCTCGTTGCGCCGCTGCAACGAATTCGTGCCCGTCGTGCCGGTCGCCGCGAACCGCGACGAACACTGAACCCTCCGCCACCCGGCGCGAATCGTCCGTGATGCCGGTCACCGACACATCAGGCGGCGGGGGATTGACCTCGATCCCGGCGGAGGTGAGCAGCTGCCTCAATCGCCAGCGCCGGTCGGGCGGCAGGTAGTGCGGCGTGGTCATTCGGTCTTTCGCTTGCGGACGGCCATCGGCCGGACACGAACCGCGGTGGCGTCCACCGGCTTGGCGGCATAGCCTGCGGCCTCCTCCATTCGAACATAGTAACGCGCGCTCCTGGCGCTCACAAACCCGATGAGGCGAGGCGCGCCGCCGGCGCAACGCCCATGTAGGCGAGCGTGCCGGTGATAATCCGTCCAGCGGCCGGAGCCGCGACGGCGCTGCCGTAATATCCCCGTGCGGGGTCGGGCCGGCGGATCATCACCAGAACGGTAATCTCGGGGTCAGGGGCGGGGGCGGCGCCGAGGAACGTGCTGACGTACGCCCCCGGCTCGTAGCCTCGACGATCGGCGAACGGAAGCTTGGCCGTCCCGGTCTTGCCGAGAATCCTGTAGGGGCTCGAGACGTGATGCCGGGCGCTTCCTTGTTCGACAACCACTACGAGCGCGTCGTTCACCATGTATCGGGCCGCGTCGATGGACACGACGCGACGGACGGGCTCGGGGCCTGTGAACTCGCCGACCACGTCGCCGTCCGCCGACAGGAGGCGTCGAACCAGCCGCGGCTCGAGCAGCACTCCGTCATTGACAATGGCCGAGAACGCCGTGATCAGTTGCAGCGGCGTGACCGCAAGCTCGTACCCGATGGCCACGGCGTTTGTCGAATAGCTGGTCCAACGATGGACCGGGCGTACCAGCCCCGCGTCCTCTCCCGGCAGCTCCACGCCAGTCGGGTCGCCGAAGCCGAAGCGCCGAACGGTCTGGTACAGCACGTCGTTCCCCATCCGCTGGGCAATCGTGCCCATGCCGATGTTGCTGCTGTGAATCAGAACCCCCGTGAGATTCAGCATCCCCTGGGGGCTCGTGTCGGTCACCCGGCGCCGGCCGAAGTAGTGGACGCCGTTGTGGCAGTCGATTTTCTCGGTCAGCGAGACGAACCCGCCGTCGAGGGCGCCGCACGCGATGATGGGCTTGAACGCGCTGCCCGGCTCGGTGGGGTCGGTGACCGCACGATTGCGCCGCGCCCCGGGTTCACCGGAACCGGGATCGTTCGGATCGAACCCCGGCACGACCGCCATCGCCAACACGTCGCCCGTCGCAGGCGACATCACGATGGCCACGCCGCTTCGTGCCCCGAACTCCTGGACGGTGCGGGTTAGTGACTCCTCAGCGATCCGCTGGACCTCGGCGTCGAGGGTCAGCACCACGTGGCCCCCATCGAGCGGGGGCCGGGGCGGCGCCGTGGCGCGTCCGAGAGCCCGGCGGCGGGCGTCGCGGATCGTCACCCGCCGGCCGTCCTGCCCGCGCAGGTGCTCGTCGTACTTCAGCTCCAGACCCTCGAGCCCCAGGCCATCACGCCCGACGAAGCCGAGGACGTGCGCCATCGACGCCCCCAAGGGGTAGTTTCGCAGGGCGTGGTCGGCCAGACCCACGCCCGGAACATTCAAACGCCTCACGGCGTCCGCGGTGACCTCGTCTACCTGCCGCGCGATCACCACGTATCGGCTTCCGGGACGGGAACGCACTTCCTCCAACATCGCCTCGACCGGAACATTGAGCCGGGCGGCCAGCTTCATCGCCGCGTCCGTAAGGTCCTCGACCGCGTCAGGGTCGATGAAGACGTCGGGCGTCTGCCTGGTTACGGCGAGCGTGCGTCCCTGGACGTCCACGATCATCCCGCGCCGCGCCGGAACGCGCGAGGTCGCATGCTGTTGCTGCTCGGCGAGCGCCGCCAGGCGGCCGCGAAGGGCGGTGTTGATGTAGACCACCCGGCCGGCCAGCAGCAGCAGAAGCAAGGCCAGGGCCGAGAGAATGACGCGCGCTCGGCGCTGCTCGGCCTGCCGTGGATCGAAGGCGACGGAGTGCTCGAGAGGCTGGGTCATGGCGGCTCATCCGCGAGAAGTCGTAAGGCTCAGGGCGTGCCCGAGGCGAGACGGCCCTGCTCCAGCGCACTGGCGGCCTCGCCCGGGTCGACCAGGTCCGTGCGGAGGTTCTGCATGCGTTCGTGAAGCCGCCGAGGCGTTTGCAGCCGCGCGGACCGCGACTGAACCGCCCACAACTCCGCCCGCAGCTCGACCCACTCCGCGTGGGCGTCCGTGGTTCGCGCCGCCGACCGTACCTGCTCCGCCCGCAGGTGCACCAGCGTCAGGGCGATAACGGTCAAAGCCGCAACCAGCCCGAAGACCCGTCCGAGCCTCAAGGCCGGCTCCCGGGTGTTCTCGATACGACCTCTTCGGCGGGCAACATGATCCGGACCCCCGCCCGGATGAGGCCCGGGTCGGGGAACTTGTCGACGTTCAACTCGTAGATCTCTCGCCACCGCGAGCCGTCGCCGAGTTGCTCGCGGGCGATCGTGACGTACCGGTCGTTCGGCCTGATCTGGTACCAGCGGGCGGCCTTCGCGGGGGCCGATGGCGACGGACCCTGCGGATTGGGCACGTCGCGAGCGGCGCGCCGGCCGGCCGCCGCGGGCTTGACGCCGTTGATAACCGGGAGCATCAACTCCATGCCCGGCCGGATCCGGTTGGGATCATTTATGACCGCCCGGTTCGCGTCAACGATGCCGTCGATGAAGTGGTGTCCCCGGCTTCCATACTGGCGGCTGGCGATGCTCGACAGCGTGTCCCCCGGTTGAACCGTAACGTTGGCGGCATTCACGGCCGGTTGGGGCTGGGTGGCCGTCCGATGGGTCGTTGCCGCGTTGAGCGCGGTAGCGGGATCGACGGTCCTGTCAACCGGCGCGGAGCCCGGACGCTTGGATCCTCTGTCCGCCGCGATCTGGTCGAGACGATCGCGCAGGACCTGTTTCCGGTCGTTCGGAGCCGGCGACGCCGCCGCGGTCGTGGAGGGTGGTCGTTGAACCGTCCGCGGTTCGTCGACAACCAGGCTCCCACCTGTGCTGGGTGGCGAATCGTCGGCCGTCGACGCTGCCGCACCGTTGCCTGGCTGTCGAAGCTCGCCCAGCGCCCCCGGCCGGTCCTTGGTGAGCCCGACGTTGAGGCTGACGTTTCCGACAGGCTGTGCGGCGCGGTCCGTTGCGGAAGGCCGTACCGCTGCGGCCGGGCCCGCGGGCCGGTTCTGCGCCGCCTGCCTCGGCTGCGACCGGTCGCGTCCGGTAGTCAGGTCCGCGAACCCGGCCGGCGGCCGCTGCCCGCGGTTCGACAGGATGATCGCAAAGCAGATGACGAATGCGAGCCCGGCCAACAACCCTACTTTGGTTTCCTTCGCCATAACTGCCTTCCGTGCCGGCCGCGGGGCGGTGGGCCAGAGTGCCATCAGGCCTCGGGCTCGGCGGGCAGCCGCTGGGCCACGCGCAGTTTCGCACTGCGTGAGCGCGGGTTGGCCTTTCGCTCCGCCGGACTCGCGGTTACAGGTTTTTTCGTCACGATGCGGTACAAGCGCTCATTCTTCCGCCGCCGAAAATCGTCCTTGACCGGTTTGTCCTCGACACTGTGGAAGGCGATGACGCCGAACCTCGCCCCCGGCGCCAGCACATCGGGCGCCTGTTGCAGGAGCGCGCTGAGGTTGCCCAGTTCGTTGTTGACCGCAATCCGCAACGCTAGGAACGTCCTTGTCGCCGGGTGGATCTTCAGCTTGCGCGAGCCCGGGTGAGCGCCGACCGCCCCGGCCACCAGGTCGGCAAGCCGCCGGGTGGTCGTGATCCGTCCCTCGCGCCGGGCCTCGCAGATCCGCCGCGCGATCCGGCGGGCTGCGCGCTCCTGCGCGTTAAAGTAGATCAGGTCGCCCAGCTCCTTCTCCTTCAACCGGTTGACGAGATCCGCGGCCGTTGCGTCGAGCTCCGGATCGAGCCGCATGTCGAGCGGGCCGTCGTGCTGAAAGGAAAAGCCACGAGCCGGCTCGTCGAGTTGCGGTGAGCTGACCCCGAGGTCCGCGAAGAGCACGTCCACCCGCGACACGCCGAGCGTCGGGAGGACGCTGGCGATATCTGCGAAGTTCGCCTTGACCAGGTGGACCCGACAATCCACCCCCGCCAATCGGCGGCCCGCCCACTCGAGGTTGCTCGGGTCGACATCGAGGCCGATCATCCGCCCCGCCGGGCCGGATGCCTCCGCGAGAACGCGTGCATGCCCGCCGAGCCCGACGGTGGCATCCAGCACCACATCGCCCGCGCGAACGGCCAGCAGTTCGCACGTCTCGCGGACGAGGACCGGCTGGTGTCGCCGCGCGGCCGCGTTGGTGGTATCATCCATTCGTCGGGCCAAGAAGTCGGGGCGCGGTCGCACATCCGTGGCGACGCGGACCCCGCACGCGGAAAGGCACTACCTGTTGCCACAGACCCCGGCCGGTACGCTCTCGCCGGAGCGAACCCGCCGTCCCCGCCACGCCACAGGAGGGGAACATAAGGTAGCGGCCGATGCCGTCGGTTCAACCGACCACTGGGCGTGGGCTCGCGCGGAGGCGCGGTCCCGGCGGCTACCCTACGCGGGCTTTGTGCAGTGCCCGCCGCTGCGTCACGGTCCGGCGCATCCCTGCGCTTCGGACAACCGCGACGCTCTTGGCATTTCGAGTCGTTCTCCAGGTACCTCAAAAAGTGGATCGCGACAGTGGCCGTCGAACACCGGCACGACCATTGTCGCTCGGTATGGCCGGCTCGGCCGACGCCGTTCGGCCGCCTGGCCGGCTCTCTCCTCTCCGAATCGCACCGTTTCCACTCGCTGCGAGTGACGGCCCGAGCTTGCCGCGAGCCGTCAGGATCCCTGCGTCGGACGCATCCGCAGGAAGTCAGACCAGTTCTCGGGCCAGTCCTCGCCTTCCCAGTCAATCCCCATCGCCTGATCCAGTGCCGCGCGGTTCCAGATCCCGATGCGGTTTTTCTGCCCGACCAAGTAGACCTCCGGGCCCAGGCGGGCCTTCTTCAACAGCCGGTCGGGTACGACGAAGCGTCCTTGCTTATCCAGTTCCACTCGCGACGTCAGCCCGTAAAACTGCAACTCGAAACGCCGCGACTCCGGCCCGGTCATGAACTCCGTTTCAATACGCGAGGCCAGTTCCTCGAATCCACCCTCGGTAAAGATGGAAAGCGTCCCGCGATCCTCGCCGAGGGCGACATACAGGATCGCTCCCTCGCGCTTCGCGTCGATCGCCGCACGGAACTGCGATGGAAGCTGAAGGCGGTTCTTGTCGTCGATGATTCGCTCGTGCTGCCCTGTGAAAACTTGCATTGACCATCACGTTTCCACTTCGTTCCACTTCGAGGGAAACAATACCACTAGCTGCCTCGACGTGTCAACACAAAACTTCATCCGATTTTCGGCGACCTTCGCGTTTGCTCACGGTAGCCCGACCCTGTCAACATCTGGTGGCCTGGGTACCGACCAGCACAACCCGCGTGAGGACGACGTCTCCGCACGGCGGTGCCGCCGGCCATCTCCAGAGTCATCCGCGCAACGCTGCACTTTGGGCGCGCACGCCTCTAACCACTTGCTGTTAAGGATGTTACGCGCCGCCGTTAGCTTGCCATTCAGGTTTGAGCCGGAGTTGGAGGGTCAGCGGTCCTCTGGCAAGTCTCCTCATACAGCCGGGCATACGAGCTCATGGTTGCGGTCACCGTCCAGCGCTCGGCGGCTTCGGCCGCTGCGGCCCGACCGAGCCGGCGGGCCTCCGCGCGGTCGGCAAGGAGCCGCTCTATGGCCTCCGTGAGCGTGCCGGTGTCATCGTACGGCACCAACAGTCCGGTCTTCGCGTGGGTGACGAGGTCGTGGCAGCCCGGGACGTCAGTGGTCACAATGGGGCAGCCGGCCGCCATGGCCTCAAGCAGGGCGTTGGGCAATCCCTCAGTGCGTGATGGGAACACGAACACGTCGGCTGCCTTCAGCAACCCCGGGACGTCATCGCGTGGGCCGAGGAAGAAGACCCGATCGTCAATCGCCAACTCGCTGGCCCTTTGACGAAGGGACAGACCCGTGTCATTCATCAACGGGCCGCCGGCGAGCACGAGCACCGCGTCACGGCGTTGACTCAACCGTTGGAACGAGTCGAGCAGCCGGTGCAGGCCCTTTACGGGGTCCATTCGCCCAACCCAGAGAATGAGGTCGCAGCGCTCGTTGACGCCGATCGCAGCCCGTTCCGTGGGCTTGGCCGTCGCAATCGGCGCCGCGTCAATCCCCCCGCGCACCAACGCGAGCCGATGGCGCGGGATGCCCGCATGTACGGCGAGGTGTTCGATCACGGACGGCGAGTTGCCCACGAAACAGCGGCAGTCGTGTTGGGCCACACGGTCCACCCACAGATGCCACTTCCGCTCGACTTCCACGGTCTGGACCTCGCAGATCACGTTTTCCACGGGGAAGTCGGCGATGGGGGCAGCGAACCTCGCCGCGAGGTTGGCGTGGAAGAGCAGTGAATGGACGATGTCGGGCCGCTCGTCACCAATGATGCGGGCCAGGCGGCCGATGACGCGGATATCCCAGCCGCCTCGGCCGTGGCAAGAGAGCACGCGGAAGCCATCCGCCTCCAGCCGCACGGCGACCGGCCCGGGAGCGGCCAGCGATGTGATCACCGGCTCGAAGCCCCGTTCCCGCATGCCCCGCGCCAGCCGGTACAAATGCAGCGGCACGCCGCCGAGTTGCAGGTCGGTGATGACGTAGAGGATTCGCGTCAGCGGATGGTGTCCCGGCTTGGCTAGAAATCCCGCCGCGTGAAACTCGCGGCAGCCCACAGTAGGACCAGCGACTCGAACGCCAGCGACGAGCCGATCGACAACCACGGGCTTGTTTCCAGGCGCTCGCGTTCAGTCCTCCGGGCCGCGGCCATCTGCTCCCTGGCATCGGCGCCTTCACCTGCGACGACGCCAGGGGGCATCACGTCGAGGGCAGTCCCGCCGCCCGCCCACCGGGTCGCGAAGTACAGGACGTCGCCGGTCTTGGGAGGGACCCACGCCAGCGCCCGTGCGGCCTGATACAACTGTGGGTTCTTCTGTAGCTCGGGGAACGCCTCGAACGTCTCGACCGCCTCGCGCGGCGCCGCATAAAGCGCCCACGCCGCGAGGCTCAGCAGGATGGCCGCGACGGTGCTCCGCGTCTTCACCGCAACCAGCACCGACACGCAGTAGACGTAACTGAACAGCAGCACGAGCAGCGGAACACTCAGCAGGTACCCCGGCGCCCAGACACCCCAACGAAGGCCCATGACCGCGAACGTCATTACCACAAAGGCCGACGCCTGCAACAGGACAAAGACCAGACTGCACGCGTACTTGTAGAGGAAAAGCCGCGGCCGGCTGATTGGCTTGGTGAGCAGCACGTCGGCCGCCCCGGGTTCCATCATCGTCGGAAAGAACCCGGCCGTCGCGATCAGGATCAGGATCAGCCCGACCCACCCCAGAAGCAACTGCATCGGGAGGAAGATGACCGCCCCGATCAGCGCCGAGCGGCCCACGCTCGTGCCGGGGTCGAAGCGCTGCGTCGTCGTCTCCCACAAACCGAAGCACAGGCTGACCCGGTCCTCGTCGAAACCGATGCTCGCCATGCCCAGCACGACCAGCAACGTCGCCGCGAGGACCACCCAGAAGATCTTGCGGTCCAGGGACTCGCGGATGCTGTCTTTCAGAAGCGCCCAGAACTGCATGGAGACGGTTCCTTTCGGGCCGACGTTGGTGCGGTCATCCCGAACCGGGTCCGCAACCGGCATTCGGCGAGGACCCGCGTAAGTATAGCGCTGCCGGATGGCGGGCCAAACACCGGCGCCTCTCCTCGACGGTCACCGAACAATCGTCACCGGCCACGGCGCTCCGTTCGATTCTTCGGCTCACCGGGCGGCTCACGCTGAGCCGATCGCTTCGCGGTTGACCGGATTTAAGGCCGACCCTACGTTAATCACGGGAGCCGCGTCGCCGCCAGCGTGCCGGCACCGGCCCGGCTATTGCCGCTGCCCCCCGTGTCGAGCCTCTTACAACCACCGGCCCGGGCTCGCCCCGGTTTGGTTCCAGCGGCCGGTCTGACGAAGTGGAGACAGCGATCATGGCAGTTCGAGTAGGCATCAATGGTTTCGGCCGCATCGGTCGGCTGGTGTTTCGCGCCATGGCGGGCCGACCCGGCGAGTTCGAGGTCGTCGCGATCAACGATCTGAGCGACGCGGCGACCTTGAAACACCTTCTCAAGTACGATTCGGTCCACGGCCGCTTCGGCGGGACGGTCGACGCGAGCGGCGGAAACCTGACGGTCAACGGCAGGTCGATCAAGGTGCTCGGCGAGCGGGCGCCCGCGAAGCTGCCCTGGAAAGACCTCGGCGTCGACGTGGCCCTCGAGTCCACCGGCGCATTCACTTCGCGGAGCAGCGAGAAGGGCGGCTACGGCGATCACCTGACCGCAGGAGCCCGCAAGGTCGTGCTCAGCGCTCCGGCGAAGGACGAGCCCGACGTCACCGTGGTGCTCGGGGTCAACGACGACAAGCTCAGCGCGTCGCACAAGACGATCTCGAACGCGAGCTGTACGACGAACTGCCTGGCGCCGCTGGTAAAGGTCCTGAATGATTCGTTCGGCCTCGTGGAAGGGCTGATGACCACGGTCCACGCCTACACGAACGACCAGCGCATCGCCGACCTGATCCACAAGGACCCGCGGCGGGCCCGGGCCGCAGCCATCAACATCATCCCCACCTCGACCGGCGCGGCCAAGGCGGTCGGCAAGGTCATTCCCGAACTCAACGGCAAGCTCAACGGCTTCGCCCTGCGGGTGCCGGTCGCTGACGGCTCGATCGTGGATCTCGTAGCCACCCTGAAGAGGTCGGTCACCGCGGCCGAGATCAACGCCGCGCTCAAGGCCGCCGCGGAGGGCAAGCTCAGTGGGATTCTCGAATACTCCGAAGATCCTCTTGTCAGCTCCGACATCATCGGTAACCCCCACAGCTCCATCGTCGACGCCCAGAGCACCATGACCATGCCCGCCTCGGGCGGCACGATGGTCAAGGTCGTGTCCTGGTACGACAACGAGATGGGGTACGCACAGAGAACCGCGGACCTGATCGCACGGGTGGCGAAGCTCTAGAAACTCAGAATTCAGAATGAAGAACGCAGGATGGTGAACGCCGAGATGTGCGGACTCCGGGCACTCTTTGTTTTTGATTCTGAGTTCGTCGTTCTTAATTCGTTGCTGCGATGAAGAAGACCATCGACGACATCAACGTCCGCGGATGCCGCGTCCTCGTTCGTCTCGACCTCAACGTGCCGCTCGACGACGCCGGGCGGATCACCGACGATCGGCGGATTTCGGCGTCGCTGCCCACGGTCCGCAAGCTGCTCGACGGCGGCGGACGGCTGATCCTGATGAGCCACCTGGGCCGGCCCGAGGGCAACCCCAACGCCAGAACGAAATCCACCCTCGCCCCGGTGGCGAAACGCCTCGGCGAACTGCTGAATCGGCCGGTGCGGATGCTGCCGGATTGCGTCGGTCCGGCCGTCACGGACGCGATGAGTTCGATGAAGGACGGCGACATCTGCCTGCTCGAGAACCTCCGCTTCCACCAGGCGGAGCAGATCAAGGACAAGAAGGCCGCCGATGACCCCAGGCTGAGGGAACAGAAGGAGTCGTTCGCGAAGGCCATCGCCGACCTCGGCGACGTCTATGTCAACGACGCCTTCGGCACCTGCCACCGCGACAACGCCAGCATGCTCACCGTACCGCGGCTCATGGCGGGGAGGCCCCGCGTGGTCGGATACCTCGTGCAGAAGGAGTTGCAGTTTCTGGGCCAGGCGGTGTCCGACCCCAAGCGGCCGTTCGTCTGCATCCTGGGCGGGGCCAAGGTCTCCGACAAGCTCGGGGCGATCAAGAGTCTGCTCGCCAGGTGCGACACGGTGCTCATCGGCGGGGCCATGGCCTACACCTTCCTGGCCGCGGACGGCATCGAGGTGGGCCGGAGCCTCGTCGAGCCCGACCTCTACGACAATGCGCGCGATATCCGCCGCGCAGCGGGTGACCGCCTGAGGCTTCCGGTGGACTCTGTCGCCGCTGAGAAGATCGAGAGGGGCATCGAGACGAAGACCTGCGACGGGTCGGTGCCGGCCGGGCTGATGGGACTGGACATCGGGCCCAAGACGATTCACGCGTACTCGCGGGCCCTCGCGGACGCAAAGACCGTGGTGTGGAACGGCCCGATGGGCGTGTTCGAGACGCCGCCGTTCGATTGCGGGACGCTGGCCATCGCCGAGGCCCTGGCCGCAGCGACCGACCGTGGGGCGATCACCGTGGTGGGCGGCGGCGACAGCGCGGCCGCGGTCGAGCAGGCCGGCATCTCCGACCGGATCACGCACGTATCCACCGGCGGCGGGGCCTCGCTGGAGTTTCTCGAGGGCAGGCGTTTCGCGGCGCTAGAGGTACTCGACGACGCGTGAGGTTCCGGGGTTTGGTGGAAGGCATGTGGGACCGAGACCAACCTGTGGGACCGACTTTCCAGTCGGTCCGGTCCAACCGGGTCGCAGGGTGCGCGACCGACTGGAAAGTCGGTCCCACACAAAAGGAACCACATAATACGGATGCCCCGAAACGGATGAGCACGACGATACCCAGCGGAAAACGGGCAGCCAGACCCTTCGCCCTTGCTCAGCGGCGGGTGCGCATTGCCCCTTCGCTGCTGGCGGCGGATTTTTCGCGGCTGCATGAGGAGGTGGCCCGGATCGAGCGGGCCGGGGCCGAGGTGCTGCACCTGGATGTCATGGACGGTCACTTCGTCCCCAACATCAGCTTCGGCGTGCCGGTCATCGCGTCGCTTCGGGAGCACAGCCGGATGTTCTTCGACGCCCACCTGATGATCGAGGAGCCCAAGCGCTACGCCGAGGCGTTCGTAAAGGCCGGCTGCGACCACATCACCTTCCACATCGAGGTGACTAAGGAGCCCCGGGCCGTGATCGAGCACATCCGCGGACTGGGTGTCTCGGCCGGCATCTGCATCAACCCGGCCACCGAGGTCGCGGCCATCGAACCGGTGCTGAATCAGGTGGATCTGGTTCTGGTGATGAGCGTCTGGCCCGGCTTCGGCGGCCAGTCGTTCATGGCCGAGGTGCTGCCGAAGGTGACGGAACTGCGGAACCGCCTGCGCTCCGACCAGCGGCTGGAGATCGATGGCGGCATCGACGCCCGGACGATCGCCGACGCGGCCCGGGCCGGCGCCGACACCTTCGTAGCCGGCACCGCCATCTTCCCCAAGCCCGACCCCGCAGCCGCCTACGCCGAGCTCAAGACCCTGGCCGAATCAGCGTAGCGCGACCGCGGCTAATACGGCGCGCCCTGCCGTTCCAGCGAGCACGGTACCGCAACGGCCTCGACTGGCGTGCGCCCAGCATGGCGATGCCCGTGCTCCCGGCCCGCTCGGGCACCGCGTGCTTCTGCGCCTCATCCGCGAGGGCGGTTCAGCCGCATCTCCCGCCGCAGGCCTCCTCCCGGCCAACGTCGACGTCCCCAGGCCGCTTCAGCGGCCTTTCTACGCCGAAGGCGGATACAGGCCAGTCCTTTAGGGCTGGTCCACATGCGGGCCGCATAAGACTACCCCGCCCTTCAGGGCGCTCGATCAGCCCGTTTCAACGGGCTGGCCCTCCGGGCACGCATCGGCACGGCCGGCGGATGAAGTAATGCGGCGGTAGCGGGCGTAGAAACGGCCGGGTTCGAGGCATGCTCGAACCCGGCCGTCAGAAATCAAATCCGCAGCGATAGTCCCTTGACGGCTTGTCGAGGCGCGAAGGACGACCTACGGGCTACAACTGTGTCCGCTCGGCTTCGCAGTGCCGAAGTTGCCCACGCGGGCGTTGGCGGCCAGAACGTCCGAGCTTAGGATGAACCCATCACCGTTGATGTCAAGCCGTGGGTCGCAGTTAGAGAAGCAGCCCACGCTGCCGTTCACCAACAGAACGTCCGAACTGAGGACGAAGCCGTCTTCGTTCGCATCGCCGATTGCTACCTCAAAATCGACCTTGAACGGAGCCACGCCGCTCCAGCCACCGGTGTTCCTGATTGCGTACCAAGTCTTGTCGCTAAACACCGTACCGGTTTCCTTGATTCTGAGGATGTTACCCGGCTGCACAGTGTACGTGAAGCTGGCCGACAGCTCGCCCCCCGTGAAGCCGCCCGCCGCCGCGAGCTGCTGGATCTCGATCTCCCCGGCCGCCGGCGCCGCGATCGGCCCATCGAACGTCAGGTCAATGATGTTCCCCGCTGACCCTGGAACGGTGCTGTCGCAAGCGGGAACGGAGCCCGTCAGGTTCGCCGGGACTTCACCGGTGACGTGAATCAGCAGGTTCGTGATGGTCGGATTCTCGCCGGCCGGCTCGGTGGCGTAGAAGATCTCTCCCGTCTCCCCTTCCTTGATCACGTTGGCGAACACCGACTCCATCGGAATGCTTAGGATATAGTCATCCTCGGTCATCGGGGCGGTCAGCGAGCCGGTCGCCATGACAGCCGGGCCCATCCCCTCGGGGGCCGGCTCGGCGACGCCCGTGATCACCAGGCCGACCGGGAAGGCCGCCACCGGTGTGCAGAAGTTCGCGTCACAGGTCGAGCCCGTCGGGCAGTCCTCGTTGCCCGTGCAGGCGAGCTGGCCGTTCTTGATCGTGTTCTGGCCGCCGCCAACCTGGACCAGCCGGCCGCCGATCTCGGTGCCGCCGTAACCGGAGCCGCCCGGGCCAGGATTGGTCAGGCCGTCTGGACGGTCGAACGCCATCGCCGGACCCGAGGTCGGCCTATCTCCCAAGGTCAGCGGGCCGCCGGAAAACTCGAGATCGAATCCGAGCAGTGCCAGCCCCTCATTCGCATTGTCCGAAAGCAGGGCTATGACCTGGTACTCGACCAGCGCACCGGGCATCACCGTGATCTCGCTCATTCCGCCCGACGATTGAACGTCGAGGTTCACGTCCGCCGCAGGCGCCAGCGAGCCGATTCCCGCAACCGCCAGCGCCATAATCAGCAACCGTTTCATCATCTTCTCTCCGTAATTCGTTTCGAGGTTCCGGCGGCCCGGGGCCGCCCATGACAGTTCGCTCAATCGTGGCTCCGAACGGCGGAGCCCACAGGGATGCAGCGCAATGCAGCGATCTCCCGCTTCTCTAACAGAGTAGTCGCCGCCGGGCGCCGGTGGCGCGAGCTTTGTCGCCGGTTTGCCCCCGCGGCCCGGATGGCGCGGAACGTAAAGTCACAGTGCACGCCGAGACCATCGCCCGGATAGCCCGGGCAGCGGGCGCTGCTTCGCACCATGGCGGCCATGTCCCGGCGGGACATCCGATAGTAGCCCAGCATTTCAATGCTGCGATGGCCAGCCTCTTGGGGTAGCCGAGTCCCGTAGGGACGATTGAGCGGCCGGCCGTCCCTATGGGACTTGGAGCCCTGGCTGCGCCATCTCACCCCGGCGATTAGTACAGGTTGAGCGTGCAAGTGCGGCCGGCCTTCCGTAGCCCCTGCCGGGGCGTTTGTTCCAAAAGACGCCGTGGTCCACGGGTTCCGCTCCCTCCACCGCCGGCGGAGTCGCGCTACCCGTGGCTACAGTCCTTGGCCCGTGCCGGGGCCCATCGCTGGACACCCGTGCTCGCGACGTGCCGCGAAACAGGTACAGCGGTCAATCGGCGAACTGATCTCATGGCATCTCGGGGGGGCCCGCTCGTCAGGGAACGGAACGCTTATCCCGCGGAGGACCGGTCCGGCGGCGTCACGGCCGGGGCCTGACGATGGTCCCGGAGCGCGAAAAAAGGCCGGGCCCGAGCTTCGCTCGGACCCGGCCGTGCAAGCTATGTTCTGTCGCGGCTGCTTGCCTGATCGCCTCAACCGCGAACGCGGCGCCGCGGCGATCGGAGCCGACACCGCGCAGCCACCCCGGTCGGAGTCAGCACGACCGCGGCGGCTCGTGTCGCTCGATCGCTACGCCGTCTGCCGACGACGGATCAGCGCCACCGCGCCAATGCCAAGCAAGGCCAGCGTCGCCGGTTCAGGAACGACCCTGAAGGTACCCGCACCCGTGAGGGCCTCAACCTGAGTTCCCAGGAGAACCTGGCTTGGTGCCGGCGAGTTGGTCGCGTCGCCGACAAAGATCTGGTAGCCTCCTTCGGGCAACTCGGTCGTGTCGCCCGTGATCGTCCCCAGAAGAATCCGATCGGCTCCGATCGCTCCGCCTGGGTTGTTGCCGCTCGCGAAGACCGAGTGGGGCCAGAACGGAGGCTCGCCTGGCGGCATTAGGACATTGGCCATCGCGCTCGTCCATTCACTGCTATACTCAAACGTGAACGGCACGTCCTGCGACCCGAAGAAAACGTCCGCCCCCTGGATGTTGCCGAGTTCGGTTGACGTGATGGTCACGTCGAACACTACCGGGGTGCCCGAACCGACGATAATGTCCGGATGTGGATTGGGGCTGAACTCGATGACCCCGCCATAGGCAAAGGTGCCCGACAAGCCAACTGCCAGTATCAGTGCCGCGACTTTCTTCATCTCTAACGTCTCCTTTCGTAAACCCCCCTGCAGCCTTCCGCAAGGCTCGGAAGCTTTGTTTCTGTTACTTCTATCCCAGGTTCCGCTGCTTTTCAATCTCGCTACGGATTACATGTGTGTCCGCTCGGCTTCGCAGTGCCGAAGTTGCCCACGCGGGCGTTGGCGGCCAGAACGTCCGAGCTTAGGATGAACCCATCACCGTTGATGTCAAGCCGTGGGTCGCAGTTAGAGAAGCAGCCCACGCTGCCGTTCACCAACAGAACGTCCGAACTGAGGACGAAGCCGTCCTCGTTCGCATCGCCAATGGCTACCTCGAGATCGACCTTGAATAAACCGACTCCGCTCCACCCGCCGGTGTTGCTGATTGCGTACCAGGCTTTGTCCACGAACACCGTGCCGGTTTCCTTGATTCTGAGGATATTACCCGGCCGCACAGTGTACGTGAAGCTGCCCGACAGGTCGCCGCCCGTGAAGCCGCCCCCCGCCGCGAGCCGCTGGATTACGATCTGCCCGGCCGCCGGCGCAGTGATCGGGCCGTTGAACGTCAGGTCAATGATGTTGCCCGCCGACCCCGGAAGGGTGCTGTCACATGTGGGCTCAGAGCTGACGAAGTCGCTGACCACATCCCCGCCGCAGACCGTAATCGTCCCGCCGGTGATGTCGCCGGTGTTGGCCCGCCAGGTGACGCGGGGCTCGAAGGCGAAGTCGATCCGCGCTCCGAGGGCCACGTCGGCCTCGTCGTCATTGAGCAGGTCCAGCGTCAGCGCGCCCATCCACGGATTCGGACAGGTGACGGTGAGCTGGCCGATCAGCTTCGTGTCGCTGCCCGGAAGCAGCCACTGGTTGTTGCCGTTCTCGCCCAGGTCCGGGGCGACCGGGTTGCTCAGGTCGCCCAGGTAGGTCATGTGAATGACGTTCGCGCCGGGCGGCAGCGCACCGGGCAGCTCGTCATCGATGACGTGACCGTAGCCGCAGTTCTCGGCGGCGAAGGTGCACGTCGGTGTCGAGTTGAAATCCCAGAAGTGCATGTCCCCGCTCGGCGAAAGCTCGCCCGTCGGGAAGAAATGCGTCGTCGCCAGCGACACCGCCGGATCCTTGCCCGTCAGCAGGTTCGGATCCGTGTCCGTCAGGTCGAACTGCGCGAACCGAAGAAGATGCGCGCTGCCGGCCGGATCCTGCCGAAGTGAAACGTTGATCGTCTCTGTTCCGCCCGGACCCGGATCACATGTGCCGGGATTGTCAACGCACTCGAGAATGACTTCCGCGCCCCCCATGGCGACCGTGCAACATGCGAGCGAGACACACAGGGCTATACCACGTGCGATCATTACCCCTTGCTCCTGATGAATCCTAAAACTCAGTTCACACCCGGGGAGTTGCAAGCGAACAACCGTAGCCCCTCCCCTCATCCTGTTCGTCACTGTTTTCGCAGCAACGGGTTTGGTGAACCCCCCTTTGCCACGGTGTCCGCTGACCCCCTTCACAAAACGCGTCCGATCGACGCGGCGGACGCCGCACGACCACCGGCAGCCTATTTAAGCGGCGCCGGCCAGGTTAGTCAAGCGGCTCCTGTCCGCAATCTGGACAATTTCATGACGCCGTGTGACCCCTGCAAGACGCCCATTCTACCCTGTTCCGCGGCACGAATCAAGCCGCCCGGACCCCCGCCGAATCGGTGACGCGACGTGCATGACCACGCCATTTATCGGACTGTCCGACCGCTCAACGGGCCGCTCCGGGGCCAAGAAACACTATCAGGCCCGCGGGCCGCAAGCCGAGATTGACATCGTGCGGCTTTGCAACGACCGCCACAACGACCCAGGACGGCCTCCGGTAAAAACGCCGTTGATGGCGTCCGAACGGTCGCCTACAGGGCACCGTTTTCAGCCGCCGGGCGGCGCGCGACCGGTCAACCCCAGTCCTGAAAGAGGATGTCTAAGAAGCCGGGGCGAGATTCCCGTGTGCCGGCTTATCTCTGACGGCGTAGCTGCCTCGCAGCGTGGCGGGAAGGGATTCCCGCTCCGATTCGGGTGCGAGAAAGGACTCTCGCACCAGCGAGTTCGCCTTTTCAGACCCGCTCCAGGGTAGCGCCTTGTGACCTATCAGCGAACACCGCGTACGGCCATCCTGGCCCTGGCCGTCCTCATCGGCGGCCAAACCGTGTGGGGGCAGCGATCGCAGCCAAACCAGCCGGCTCGTGCCGAGTCGGTGGACGAGCCCGCAGCGTCGCGACCGCAACCGCAGGGCCCACCGCCGGTTGGCCCTACCTTTCTGAATCTGCGCTACGACGAAGACTTCAGCTACCTCGACGGGGCGCCGGAGTCCTATACGGCCGATGTCTTCGACCCGATAAAGAACGCTCACCTCGCGGAACACTGGCGCCTGACGCTGGGCGGCGAGTTCCGTTATCGCCTCGAGGCAGAGACCAACCAGGCCTTCGGCGCGACCGAGCCTGCGCAGGACACGTTTCACCTGTTCCGCTACACACTCCATGCGGACATGAAGTACCGGGATTCGTTCCGCGTTTTCGTTCAGGGACTGTCCGCGTTCGACGAGGACCGGGACTTGGCCCCGCGCGGCAGCGACGAGAACAAGGGGGACCTTCAACAGCTCTTCTTCGACCTCCGCGTCCGCGGCGACGACCTGCCGTTGACGCTACGCTTGGGCCGGCAGGAGCTCCAATACGGAGCCGAGCGATTCGTGTCCCCGTTCGATTGGGCGGACGTGCGCCGGCGCTTCGACGGGATCAAGCTCTTCGTCCACGGCGACGCCTGGAACGTGGACCTCTGGTATGCCAAGCCGGTTGTCGTTCAAGCGAAGCGGCGTGACCGGTTGGACGAGGACTATGACTTCTACGGCTGTTACGTGACCTACAAACAAATCCCGCGTCACGTCCTCGACGTTTACATCCTCGCCCAGCACAACACCGGGAACCCGACCAACGTCAACGGTCGGGCGGGTGACTTCACGCGTTATACCCTGGGCTCACGATTCCGGGGCAAAACGGCGGGCTTCGATTATGAAACGGAATGGGCCGGGCAGTGGGGGCACTGGGCACGGGATAGCATCCAGGCCTGGGCCTGGGCCGTCGATGGCGGATACACGTTCGACGAGGCGAGCTGGAGCCCGCGCGTCGGCCTGGGTTTCGACTGGGCCACCGGTGACGACGACCCCGCCGACGGAACCGTCGGCACGTTCGACCAGCTTTTCCCGCTTGGCCATCAGTACCTCGGCTTCCTGGATCTCGTGGGCCGGCAGAACGTGGCCGCCGTCAACGTCAGCCTGACGGCCAGGCCGATCGCGAAGAAGGTCACGAGCAGGCTGGCCTTTTACAGTTTTTGGCTGAGCGAGAACGAAGATGCCCTCTACAACGCCGGCGGCGCAGCCGTTCGCCGCGATCCTTCCGGGCGCAGCGGGCACGACGTCGGGCATGAGCTGGACTGGACGATCGTCTGGACCATCGACGTTCATCAGTCGGTGCTTTTCGGCTATTCTCATTTCTGGGACGGCGGCTTCATCCAGGAGACGAGCTTCAGCGAGAACGCCGACTTGCTTTATGTCCAATACGCGTACAAGTTCTGATGCAAGGATGACCGCCATCCCGACCCGCGCCGGCGTGCGGATCGTGCTCGTTGGAAAACGGGCATGGCTCGACCACGGCTGGTTTGCGCGAGCCGCGCGATCCACGGCGTGGCGCTCATCCACCACGGAGCAGAAACCATGAAACGCATGAAGAAGTGGCTATGGATGCTCACCGTCAGCGGCCCGATCATCGTGAACCTGTCCTGCACGAACATGTTCACCACCGCGGCCCGCGACGCCACGATATCGGCCGTCGCCACGTTCGTGGAGGACGCCACGCTCCAGTTTCTGAACGAGCGATTCGGGCTCGACGACGGTGGTCAGACGCCGTAGCGGCGCTGAGGCGACCGACGACGCGATCTCGTTGCAAAGACAAGAGGCCCGAATCGCAGGTTGGCTCGCCGGTCAGGGGATGAAGCGGTATCCGATACTGTGGACGGTCACGATGTGCCGCGGGTGCTTCGGGTCCGGCTCGATCTTCCGCCGCAGGCTGACGATGTGGTTATCCACGGTACGCGTGGCCGGGAACCCCTCCAGTCCCCAGATCACGTCCAGCAGCTTGTTCCGCTCGACCGGCTGCTCGGCGTTTTCGACGAGCATCTTGAGGATTTCGAGCTCGAAGTGTCCGAGCATGTGCACCTCGTCGCCGCGCTCGACGCGGCCCTTGACCAGGTCGACCGTGGCGTTCCCGATGGTGAGCGTGCGCGACAGCCCCTTGCCGGCCCCGGTGCGGCGCAGCGCCGCCTTCACCCGGGCCATCAACTCGCGGATGCTGAACGGCTTGGTGATGTAGTCGTCGGCCCCCACCTCGAGGCCGCGGACGATATCGATCTCCTGCCCCTTGGCGGTGAGCATGAGGATGGGAATGGTGTGGCCCGCCTGCCGGATCCGCCTGCACACCTCGAGCCCGTCGAGCTTCGGCATCATGATATCGAGCAGGACGAGGTCCGGGTTTTCCTCGGTCGCCAGCTCCAACGCCTTCTCGCCGTCGTTGGCGACGAGGACGTCGTAGCCTTCGAACTGAAGATTGTCCCGCAGCCCCATCGCCATGTCCTGCTCATCATCCGCGATCAGTATTCGTGCCATGTCGAGTTTCTCCCGCGTTCCGGTTGATCCCGGTTTGTTTCTCGCCTGCTCGTTCCGCGAGCGTTCTCCAGCCTAACGAACAGAATGAAACCTGCAATCGCCGGCTGGTTGCGGCGCGCGTTCTCGTGACGGCGAGGGCCAAGCCGATGCACGACAAGGGCCCTACGGGCAGCATCCGCCACAGGCCGGACCGTCGTGACCAGTGGGCTTTGTGGGGGCGAACGATGGGACATGCTGGTCCGCAATCAGTACGTCGCTGCTGAGCACAAACCCGTCACCGTTCAGATCCTTCCGCTCGTCACAGTTCTCGAAGCACCCGAATTCCGAGTTGACGAACAATACGTCCGAACTGAGGACGTTGTTATCGTTCGTGGCATCGCCGATCATGTAGGCGTAGTGTAGCTCGAAGGCGGCGACATCCGGCCATGCCGTCGCCGGATCGTCCCAAGCCCCGGCGTTCCGCACGGCGTACCACTTCTCGTCGGCGAGGGTATTGACGGGTTCGCCTGCGATCTTGAGGATTCTCGGGAAGCCCATGGGCGTGTTGTCAATTGATACGTTGAAAGCGCTCGAAACGTTAGGTTCGAACCCGCCAGAGTCCTTCAGTTGTTGGATCGTCACATCGCCGGCAAGCGGAGCGGGGACGTCGCAGGCAAACGTCAACCTTATGATGTTTCTCTCCAGACGCCAGAGGCTTTGTTCATGGATCGTGTGGCAGGCGACGAGCTCCGCTGGGAACGGGCCGCCCTCACACTCGTCGGGCGTTACGTTGGCGTTGCAATCCTGGCTGAAGCCGCTGGTCACGTCGCACAGGTCCGGCGTCAGGTTCCGATTGCAATCAGGCACCAAGCCGGCGTTGATGTCACAATCGTCAGGCACGCCGTTGCCGTTGCAGTCGCCGGCGTAGCCGCACACGTTTACGAACTTGGCCACCGACGGAACGCCGTCGTCCAGCATGAAGAGCATGTAGTACCCCGGCGGGGCGTGGTTGCCGCTGGCCGGGGCCGGGACGGAAAGCTCGCTGGAGTTGACGACGGTGTAGTCTTCGAGCTTCAACAAGCGTTGGTTCTGGTCAAACGAGTGGGTGGCGGCCCCGGGCCGGATAAGGCTGATGGCGGTGACGTTCCCGGCCTCGCCGCTTCGCGTGCACAGCTTGAAGGACGTGCCGTATCGGATGACGTCGTCCTGGACGCCCACGCTCCCGCCGAAGTCTGTCGAGACGCACTCGATCGCCGGGCGCTGGGTGGGTGTCAGTGGCGTCCCGTCCGACGCAAAGAGGTAGGGTGGCGAGAAGATCTGCGCCGTTTCGTAGTTCACGTCGACCGTCTCGCCACCGGCAATAATGACCCGGGCGTCTGGCAGGAGTACAGCCGCGGAGTGATACAACCGCGGCTCTGCCATATCGGCCGTTTCTATCCAGGTGCTCTGAGCATCGTCCGGGTCGGCGAGTATTTCGGGCTTCAGGATCGTGCCCGCCTCGTTCTCTCCGCCCACCGCGAGGATGCCGCCGTCGGGAAGCGCGATCAAGTAAAAGTTCTGCCGGGCGTGCTTCATTGACGCGATCGTCGCCCAGGGTGGGTCGGCAACGTGTAGGCGGTATACCGCCGCCGTGAAGTCGCCATTCGGGTCGAAGCCGCCGGCTTTCATCACCTTGTCAATCGCGTACATCACCGCCGATCCACCCTTGGCCGGATCGTCCTGGTCGATGAGGTCGGTCCAGATCTCGGCGGGCACATCGAGCGTGCGGCTCTGGGTAGTCGTGAGGTTGGCCGCCGTAATATTCTCGCCGGCATACAAGACCGGGCCTGTCGCGAGCTGGAACATGAACGGGTACTCTTTGATATGAAAGTCGTACGGCGGCGGCGTTCCCCCGCACGTCTCGCCGGCGCCGCAGTAGGTCGCATCGGGAAGCGTGCTCCACTGCGAGCCGATGGCCTGGGAAGCGTCGAAGATCTCCGGCGTATTGGCGGTAGCATCGGTCAGATAACCCGCGACGGTAAGGATACGCCCGTCTGCAAGCGTTGTGCATGTCGGGTAGAAGCGCTCCGCAGCCAGTGGTTCCGCTAACAGAGTCCATGACCCGAGTGTCCCCGCGCGTGGATCGTAAACACTGACGCGGTTCTGCGAAACGTTATCTCCTCCTCCAGCGAACACAATTCGTCCGTCCGGAAGCGCAGCGTGACCTGCGCAAAAAACATTGTGGGCAGACGGAGTGTAGAAGACTTCGCTGACCGTGTTCGTATCGGGATCAAATAGGAAACAAGGATTGGGCCGATTTTCCGTCGCAACGCACAACACCTTACCCGTGTGCAGCATGACGGTATGAATGGTTTGCAACGACCAGCCGTCGTCTTCGTCCAAAAGGGGACCCCACTGGCCCAGTTGTGCCGGGTTCTGGGCCTGAACGTCGCCAGGCGCTTGGATCGCGCCGACGATCAGCATTGCCAGAGCCAGAGCCTGCGACGTGCGATGGCGGTACATCTTGTTCTCCTTCACGAACGACGGCATGGGCCGGGCTTCACGGAAGGCGGGAACAGACCGCGCCGTGCCATTACCGTTCGCCCCGCGCCAAGTGCTTGTTATTTGCAGGACTGCGTCCGCGCGCCGAAAGTCTGCTGGAACGCGGCGAAATCCTTCAGGTCCAGATCCCAGTCGCCGTCGACATCGGCGAGTCCACAGCTTTCGTGCGGCGCCGGGGATCCCGGACCGCTCAGGCACGGAGTCCAGACCGCCCAGTCCAACGGATCAACCTGACCGTCCCGGTTCAGGTCGCCCGTGGTCACCGGAACTACGGCAATACCAACCCCAATGTTGCTTCCACCGGGAATCTCAGCCAGTAGGCGCACCTCAAAATCGTCAAGTGCGATTTCGAGCAAGCCGCGCGGAAACCCAGAACCCGCAAAAAGTCGAGTGTGGTCTGCGGCAAACGAAAGTGCGTCGGCGCCTTGCATGGCTTCGCGAGTAGCAACAATCCGTCTGGAATCGGGATCACCCAGGACGAACTCTGCCAATCCCGCGTTCGCCAGAGAAACGTATAGCAAGGCGCGCGAATCCGTGGCAATTCCGAAAGGTAGGTCGAGTCTGCCGTAGTCGTCAAAGATGGACGCTTCTCCGGCAGGTGGGATCCGGAGGACGTACTTGTCGTTACGCTGGTTGCCGTAATAAATGTCGCCATTGGGGGCAATTGTAAGCGGGCCCTTGCCTTGCACGCCGTCGAGCTCGTCGGCAACGACGATGCCGGCACCACCACCCGACGGGAACCGCATGATGTTTCGTGATCCGGCGTTGACCACATAAAAGTTGCCCTCCCGGTCGTAGGCGACGCCGTTCGAACCCCAGGGCGAAAGGATGCCGTCCTTGGCGTCCAGGACTACCGTCCAGGTTCCGTCGGCTTTGAATTCGAGGATGCGGTCGTTCAGCAGGGAGGACGCGCGCAAGCCACAGCCGTCCGGGGTCACAGCCAGACCGGTCACGTACCCGCAATCGTCCCCGGTGAGTTCGACAACGAGGGTGACATCCGCCGTATACGGGTCAACCTGCCAGATGCGGTCCGGATACCCCGGCCGCGAACAAATCTCCTGAGACGGCTCGGAAACGAGGACATTCCCCGGTTTGAATTGGGCCTGGGCGGGAACGCCAACGAAGGCGAGGACCACGGTCACCGGGATTGACCGCCACCGTCTCATCGCGGACTCCCAAGGAGCAACAACGATGTTACGCGCGGGGAGTCATAAGGTCAAGAGGGCTGAACCTCGTAGCGGCGCGGCACTGTCCGGGCGGTGGCCGCGCCGGCCAGGCTCCATCCCGACCCGCTCCGCGGGTGTTACGCCAGCCGGTCCAGGTCGGCGGCATCCTGGGCGCGTCCCGCTGCGCGCTTGTTGGTGAGCAGGTCGGGGCGTGAAAGAAACGGGACCTCGACCCCGTCGATGGTCTGTGTCTCGCGGCGGGGATAACACTCGTCGAAGACAACCCCGGAGACGCTGGTGAGGAGTTCGATGCGCAGGGGCGGTCGGCCCATGCGGATCACCTGGCCTTCCAGGTGCAGAGGAGCAGAAGCGACGGGTGACTCGGGAAAGCCAAAGTCGATAAGCACCTGCCGAACGCGGGCCGCGTTCTGAGGAGATATGGCGACCCAAATGTCCAGGTCGCCCGTGGCACGCGGGTGGCCGTGGAAGGCGACGGCGTACCCGCCGACGATGAGGTATTTAACGCCGCCCGAGTTCAGCAACCTCAAGAACTCTTTGAAGTCGGTCGGCAGACGGATCGTAGCCATACATGCCCTGACGAAGGAACTCCAGCGCGGCGAGCCGCTCGTCGGGCGTGCGCGTCCGCCAGTAGCGACGGGCGTCGTCATCGTCGAGGGCGCCGACACTGAACGAGTCGCGATCCAGATGGTCGTCGTAATCTTCCATCCCGGTCCGGTCTGATTGTCGCCGGTCCTCAGCGCGGGGTCAAACCTGCTCCGGCGGCCTGGGCCGCGCCCCGTCTTCGGAATCGGCAATCAGCTCGTCGACCCCCTCCCCTCGTTTCGCGATCCGGTATCGGCGGCGGGTAGGAAGATCCGAAAGGTGCTGCCTTTGACCGGTCGGGGCTCGGCGTCGAAGGAGCCGTTGTGGGCCTTGACCATGTGGCGGACCAGCGGCAGGCCCAATCCGGTGCCGCCGGCCTGGGGACCGCCGGGCTCGCTCCCGACGGGCCATCGTCCCTACAAGGAACGTCGCCGCTGCTTCGCCCTCGACCTTGATGGCGGCGGCTGCCTCGCCTTCGACGACCTCGCCATGTTCCGCCTGCCCCTCGTCGGCCCCGTTTCCCGTCGGGCCTCGCGCACGGTATGGTGTTTGCGCGGTCGGGTGTCAGGTGAACACCCGGATCCAAACTTCCCACGGAGGCGTTTCAATGCGTCTGGTCCTGATCGTTGCATTGGTGCTTTTGACGGGATGCAGGAAGTCGGAAGAGCTGCCGGGCGACAACGGGTCGACCATCAGGCAGAAGGGCGACTCGATCGAAATACGCACAAAGGACGGAACCGCGCGCATCGACGCCGAGGGTCATTCCGCCCGGATCGAGACGGACCAGGGCACCATGACGTTCGGCGAGGGGGAGGTTCCCGAGGGGTTCCCGCTTCCGATTCGGCCCGGCGCATCCGTCGAGCACAGCGCCCACATGACCGGGCCGGATGGCACCGACGTCTTCCAGCTCTCCTACAGCGCCGCCGGCACGGCCAAGGAACTCGCTGATTTCTATGAGACCGACTTCAAGGAGCGCGGCCTCGAGATCACGCGGTCCCAGCAGAGCGGCGGCGGAACGGAGATGTTCATGGTCGGCGGCAAGTCCGATGAGATCGACGCCAGCGCCATGGTCATGCACGAAAGCGGGGCCGGCCGGCCGATGGTCAGCCTGACGTGGAGCACGCGCAAGAAGTAGCGATCCGCGGCCGCATTGTCCGACGCCCATGCCGTTCGACTTCGACATCACGCACCACGACGGCCCGGCCCGCCGCGGGACGCTCCTCACGCCGCACGGCCCCGTTGATACGCCCGCGTTCATGCCCGTCGGAACGGCCGGCGCGATCAAGGGCGTGACGACGAATCAGCTTCGCAAGACCGGCGCCCAGATGATCCTGGCGAACACCTATCACCTTCAGCTTCGCCCCGGCGCCGACGTCGTGGCGGAGCTTGGCGGGCTCCACCGCTTCATGGGTTGGAACGGGCCGATCCTGACCGACAGCGGCGGCTATCAGGTCTTCTCTCTCGGCGAGATCAACAGGGTCACCGACCACGGCGTCGAGTTCCGCTCGCACGTGGACGGGGCGACGATGCAACTCGACGCGACGATCGCGACCCGCATTCAGGAGAAGCTCGGCGCGGACGTGATCATGTGCTTCGACGAGTGTCCGGCGCTCCCCTGCGATGACCGAACCATGCGGCGGGCCGTCGACCGCACCATCCGCTGGGCGAGAGCCTGCAAGGACGTGCACGAGCGGGACGACCAGGCGCTTTTCGGAATCGTGCAGGGCGGGCTCGACCTGCAAGAGCGCAGCCGATGCGTCAACGCCCTGCTCGACATCGGTTTCGACGGTTACGCCGTCGGCGGCCTTTCCGTTGGCGAGACACATGAGCAGTTGGCCGCCGTGCTGCCGGCGACCGCAGCGATGCTGCCCGAGCACCGGCCGCGATATCTGATGGGCGTTGGCACCCCGCGTGACCTTCTGGCCGCCGTTTGGGCCGGCGTGGACCTCTTCGACTGCGTCCTGCCGACGCGAAACGGCCGCAACGCCGAGGCCTTCACCGCGGCCGGAAAACTGAAGATGCGCAACGAGCGGCATCGTCGCGACGACCGCCCGCTGGAGGTCGGCTGTGACTGCGAAACTTGCCAACGCCACTCCCGCGGGTACATTCGCCACCTGTTCAACGCCGACGAAATGCTGGGCCCGACGCTGACGTCGATTCACAACCTGCGTTTCTATCAGCGGCTCATGGCCCGGGTCCGCGATTTGATCGAAGCAGGCCGCCTGGCGACAATCGTCGAGGAGTTTCCGATCGCGTCCCTGATCCAGCCGACGGGCGAGCCCGAGGAGAACGGATGAGCAGCTTGACCTTTCACGTCGCGGCCCTGGCCCAGACGGCGCCGGCCCAACCGACTCAGCAGACCTCGCCGACCGCCGCGTTCCTCCCCATCGCCGTGATGGCCGCGATCATCGCATTCATGCTGCTGACGGCGCGCAGCCAGAAAAAACGCGAGCAGCGCGAACGCGAGCAGATGTACGACCGTCTCGCCAAGAACGATCGGGTGCTGACCGTCGGCGGCGTCATCGGCACCGTCATTTCCGTCAAGGACAACGAGGTCGTCCTGAAGGTCGATGAATCGACCAACACCAAGATGACCTTCCTCAAGACCGCCGTGCAGCGGATCCTGTCCAACGGCGAGCCGCTTGCCGAGAAGCGCTGACCGTGCACGGCGCTCGCGGCCGGCTCACGCGTCACCCCCGGCCTGCTGAACCCCCGGGAGCAGCCGCTCGTGAATCTCGGGTCCCGCGGCCAGGATTGGGATGCTATCCGTGACGGTGGCACCGAGGTCGAACCGATCGAGTGCCCGGCCGTTGCCGTGCGTGACTTTGCCCCCGGCCTCCTGCACGAGGAGCACACCCGCCGCGATGTCCCAGATCTTGCACTTCTTGCAGAACGCGGCCGCCAGCGCCCCCGAGGCGACCAACGCCAGGTGCACCGCCGTCGACCCGAGGTTGCGAATGACCAGGTTCCGGTCGCGAGCCCACGCCGCCGTCACCCGTTGCGACCAGAGGTCTTTCCCGGAAGGGATCCCGACGAGAAGGTCGTGCGCCGGATTGGGATCGCAAACGCCGATCCGTTCCTTGTCGAGTGTCGCGCCGTCGCCCGAAGCCGCGCACCAGACCCGCCCCACGTTGTGCTCATAAACCACACCCACCAGCGGCCGGCCACGATGCAACACGGCGATCGACGTCGAGAAGCACGGGATGTCCGCTACGAAGTTCCGCGTGCCGTCGATCGGGTCGATCACCCAGCAGAACTCGGCACTCGCCGGCTCGGGCCGCCCCGCCGCCGGCGCCAGCCGTTCCTCCGCAATCACCGCGTGGCCGGCATACCGCCGACCGACGGCCTCGACGATGTGGGCCTGGATTCGGTGGTCGGTCTCGGTGACTACACTGTTATCGGCCTTCCGCCCGCTACGGGCCCTTCCCCGCCACGGCAGGGCCATGTCCGCCGCCTCGCCCGCCAGCCGGACCGCCAGCGGGAGCAGATCGTCAAGGCGTGGTTCATCCATGGAGTCGATGATAGTTGGATGGGGGCGGCCCGCCAGCGTTGCCGAGAACGGAATGTGATTATCGGTGTACTGGCGGGCGGCGGCGGAATGTCGTAGACTTGGAGATGTAACGCGGTAGCAGCCTCCCTGGTTGGTTCGATATACGGGAGGGTAGCCCATGGCTCTTGCCTATCATCACGAACACGCTCGATTGCACGGCACGCACCGGTTCTGGCCGATCCTCGGCGCCATCATCGCGTTTCTGCTCGTCATGCTATCGGCCAAGCCGATCGGTTGAGGCCGCCGAGGGTTTTCGGCCGGGCCTCTGGTGCGAGCCGAGGTGAACATCACGCATCCAGTCGGCGGATGCCTCCATCCCTGTTCGGGCGCAGCGTCCTGGTTTGACGTGTGCGCCGACGGCCGGGATCATCATGGGCCGTGAGCGAAAACAGGTGGCACATCGTCTTTGCGCCGGGGTTTGACGAGTCGGCGATCCAGCGGGCGCGGTCGGCAGCGCGGGTCACCGTGCTTTCCGATGTGGACGAGGCGACGCTGATCGCGGGGGTTCACGAATGTGATGCACTGCTCGTTCGCACCTCCGCTGCGGTGACACGCGCTGTCATCGCCGCGGCGCCGCGGCTGAAGGTCATCGGACGCGGCGGGAGCGGGCTGGACAACATCGACCTGGAGGCGGCGCGGGGCCGGGGGATCGCCGTCGTCCACACACCGGACGCGTCGACGGATGCGGTGGCCGACCTGACGGTCGGGATGATGATCGCGCTGGTGCGGCGGCTTCCGCAGTGTGACGAGGCGGTCCGGACCGGACAGTTCGCCGAGTTTCGATCGCCATACTGTGCGGCTGAACTCAACGAGCTGACCCTGGGCATCATAGGTCTGGGGCGGATCGGCAAAGCGGTGGCCCGACGCTGCGCGCATGGCTTCGGCATGGCCGTCGTCTACAGCGACATCGTCGACGTCGGGCCGCTCGACTTCGAAGCCGCAGCCTTGGATAAGTTCGAATTGTACGGCCGCGCCGACGTCGTCAGCCTCCACGTTCCGCTGACCGACCTGACCCGTGGCCTGATCGACACCCGAGCCCTTCGGCGTTTCAAGACGGGTTCGTACTTGATCAACACCTGCCGCGGCCCGGTGGTCGACGCATCGGCGCTGGCCCGCTCCCTCGAGTCGGGCGACCTGGCCGGTGCAGCCCTCGACGTGTCCGATCCCGAACCGTTGCCGCCTGACCACCCGCTGCTCCGGGCCCGCAACGCGCTGTTCGCCCCTCACATCGCTGCCCGCACGGCCCCGAGCCTCACCCGAATGGACGGCGTCGTGGACCAAGTGATCCGCATGCTCGTGCACGGCGGTTGACGGGCGTTCGCGAAGATCGCTACTTACCCTTTTCATCCGCCGGCGACGCATTACGGCGAACGCCGAATCGTGGCAGAAATATTACGCGAAAAGCGAGCAATTAAAGATTCGGTGAAATTAAGCGCCACGCCGCTGGGCCGGTCGACCGGATCGAGACGCAGGGTTCGTTACTGGGGTGTTTCGGCGACCTGCCCCGGATGCTTTCGGCGGGGCAGCCGATGTGATAGGCTGCGGTGAGAGTCGCTTTTTTCTTTGGAGGTAGTTCTATGGTGAAACGTGGATTCGGGTCGCCGGTGTATCTGGCGGCCGGCCTGCTGATGGCCGTGACCACGGTCCGGGGGCAGGAGAACGAAAGTGGCGGCGCCAAGGCCGACGCCGGTGTGGCCGCGTATGTCGGCGGCAAGCCCATTACGATGACGGAGGTCGACGAGCAGGCGCTGGGCACGAACATGAAGCTGGCCCAGCAGCTCTACGACGAGCGGAGCAAGGCGCTGGACCAGATGATCCTGGAGCGCGTGCTCGGTCCGAAAGCGGCCGAGGTCAACCAGACCGTCGACGAGTATATCCGTGCCCGGTTGGCGGAGGCGGCGGCGCCGGTTACGGATGCCGAGGTCGAAGCGTTCTTCAACTCGAACCAGGGACGGATGCGGGGCAAGACGCTCGAACAGATGTCCGGGCAGATCCGCTCCTTCCTCGTCGGGCAGCAGCAGACCACGGCCCGTGAGAAGCTGGTCGACGAGGCCAAGAAAGAGGCGGGCGTGCGGGTGGTGATGGAGGTGCCGCGCGTCAAGCTGGCTATCGCGGCGAACGCTCCGGCGAAGGGCCCGGCCGGGGCCAAGGTGACGGTGGTCGAGTACTCGGAGTTCCAGTGACCGTATTGCAGCAGGGTCGGTCCGACCCTCAAGCAGATTCGTGACGAATACGGCGACAAGGTCCGGATCGTCTTCCAGCACTTTCCGCTGGGCATGCACAACCGGGCGCAGCCGGCGGCCGAGGCCGCGGCTTGTGCTCACGATCAGAACAAGTTCTGGGAATACCACGACAAGGTGTTCGAGAACCAGCGGGCGCTTGCCGACGAGGACCTGAAGAAGTACGCGGAAGAGATCGGGCTTGACGTCGAGAAATGGAACGCGTGTTACAGCTCGGGTACGTTCCGTGCCGAGGTCACGCAGCAGATGCAGATCGGGCAGCAAGCCGGGGTGACGGGTACCCCCGCGTTCTTCGTGAACGGGCGTTTCCTTTCCGGGGCGCAGCCGTTCGACGCGTTCAAGGCGATCATCGACGACGAGCTGAAACGCTAGGCGTTTCCCCGCGAACCCAAACCGAGCTCGACCAAAGGGCCCGCGCCGCCGCGGCATTCTTTTCGCGGCGGCGCGGGCCGTCGTCCTTACCACAACGCGAGCTTCCACGGGCCGATCGCGGCGGTCGGCCGCAACGCGGACGGGCCGTGTTTCCTGAAGGAGCATTCATGATGCGACGTCGATTCCGGGTGCCGGCGAGTGTCACGGCCGGCTTGCTTATGGTCGCACAGTCGGTTCAAGGGCAGGAGAACGAGAAGGACGTGAAGCCGCCCGCGGGAACCGTGGCCGTGGTTGCCGGCAAGCCGATCACGCTGGCCGAGCTGGACGCGGCGGCGCTGGGTTCGAACATCAAGCTCGCCCAGGACGTCTACGAGGCCCGCGCGAAGGCGCTGGAGCAGTTGATCCTGGAGCGCGCCCTTGGCCCGAAGGCGGCCGAAGCGAAACAGACGGTCGACGAGTACCTCGCCGCACGCACGACCGACGCCACGACGCCGGTGACGGACGCCGAAGTGGGGGCGTTCTACAACTCGAACAAGACGCGGATGCCGGGCAAGACGCTCGAACAGATGTCCGCACAGATCCGCGCTTACCTTGTGGGCATGCAGAAGATCGCAGCCCGCGACGAACTGGTCGAAAGAGCCAAGAAGGAAGCCGGCGTGAAAATCTACCTCGAGGCCCCGCGGGCGGAGCTGGCGGTTTCCGCGGATTCACCGGCGAAGGGACCGGCCGATGCGAAGGTCACGGTCGTCGAGTTTTCGGATTTTCAGTGCCCCTTCTGTAGCCAGGCAGCCCCAATCGTCGGGCAGATTCACGCTGCCTACGGTGACAAAGTCCGCATCATATTCCAGCACTTTCCGCTGGGGATCCACGATCGGGCGAGGCCGGCGGCGGAGGCTTCGGCCTGCGCGAACGTCCAGGGCAAGTTCTGGGAGTATCACGATAAACTGTTCTACCACCAGCAGTCCCTTTCCGACGCGGACCTGAAGAAGTACGCAGAAGAAGTCGGGCTCGACGCGGACCGATGGAGCGCCTGTTACCGATCGGGGACGTTCCGGGCCGAGGTCATGCAGCAGATGCAGATCGGGCGCCAGGCAGGAGTGACGGGAACGCCCGCATTCTTCGTGAACGGGCGGTTCGTTTCCGGCGCGCAGCCGTTCGAGAAGTTCAAGGACATCATCGACGACGAGTTGAAGAACTGAATTGAGAGGGACGAATCAGAAACTCAGAACCGAGTGGCTCCGCGGTTGTGCCGGATTCTGCGTCCTTAATTCTGAGCTCTCAGCGCCGGCGGCTCGAGAATGGGCGGCTTGTCGAACTCCTCCTCGGTCTTGCTCAGGTCCAGCTCTTCGAACAGGAGGGCGGGCACGATGAAGCTCGAGGCGACGCCGGAGAGCGAGTTGTAGACGGCGGGGACGTCCCCTGCGGCGAGAATGCGCTTGAACGCCCGGATCTGAACGGGGAGGAACTTCATGCCGCGGATCGGTTCCTCGCGCCCGTCGGCCACGTGCACCTTGTAAGCGAAGAGCGGCTCGCCGAGGGCCTCGCCGCCTCCTGGTTTCATGGCCTCGACGCGCACCGCGTAGTCGAGGCCTTCCTCTTGTGCAGCGACGATGAGCTCTTTCCTCAGAGCCTCGGCCGGAATGCCGTTCTCGTCCGTGACGTAGAGACATCCGATGGTCGCCTGCGGGTCGGCGAAGCCGGATCGGCGGGCGTGGCCCGTGCTGTGCTTGATTTTGTCCGTCGGCGCGCGGCCCGCAACGAGGGCTTTTAGGATTCCGCCTCGGACCAGTTGGACCCGCTGCGGCTTTTGGGCCTCGTCGTCGAAGCTGTAGGCCCCGGCCAGGATCTGGTTCTGGTACAGGTCACCGCTCGGATCGTCGTAGATACTCATAGACCGCGGGGCGATGCGCAGCCCGATGCGCTTCTCGAGGCTGTTGTCGGCCCAACCGCCGGAGCCGAGCGGGATCGGCCTGGCGCCGAGGCGCTCGGCGAGGAGCGACTCGACGACTCTTCCCGCAGCGGACGGCTCGAACAACACCGGCCCGGTGTAGTGCTCGGGGATGATCGCCGCGGTCTGCGACATGAGCCGCTGGCACATCCCGTCGATGTCCGACAGCATGCTCTCCAGCGGCGGGAGCTGCTCGGTCCTCTCGCCGACGTATTGCAGGCTGTCGGACAGAGGCATTCCGTCGTCGGCCTGGGTCTCGGCGTCGATTCGGATCAGGATGCCGGTGTCGCCGGTGCGCAGGCGGGTTCCCTCGGAGTTCACGATCCACTGGTCGGCGGTTCCGGCGAAGAGGTTGACCTTGGCGTCCTGAATGCGCGGATAGTCCTTGAACCGGGCCGACAGGCGGACGAGCTTGCGCTGCCATCCGCCGGCGTCGAACGCCAGGTCCGCCTTCGGCTCCGCCTCGACGACGGGCTCGGCGGGGGCGTAGTCGTCGGGCCGGTCCTCGATCGACTTGTCCTTCATGTAGGCGAGCTTCGCGGCGAAAACCTCGACGGCCCGCTTGTAGTCCTCATCGACGACCAGCCAGATGGCGTGCCGCAGGGCGAGGTAGTCGTCATCGAGCGGGAGGAGTCCGGCGTTGCCGGCGCTGCGGCCGACGTTGGTGTTGTCCAGCGCGTAAGATCCGACGCGCACGCGGCTGTTGACCGTGCGTACGCGGCGCACGTCGGAGCCGAGTACGCCGCCGTAGGCGGCATCCACCGTGTAGGTCAGACGGTCTTCAGCCGTGAGCTGGATGAAGTAGGGCCGTGGGAGGTCGTGGAGCTGGAGGCTCATGGACCGGCCCAACTCGTCGACCAGGGCCCGCATGATGACGTCCTCGCCCGGGAGGTCGGATTGGGAGGGCGAGTCGGCAAGCACCTTGGGGGTTGCGGAATCGGTCGTCCGCGCGGGCGCGCTGTCGCGTGCGCACACCGTCAACGGATGCGCGAGCCCTTCACCGGCGATGATGGTCAGGACGAGGAGCCGGGTTCGAGAGACGTTCATGGCGCCTCCTTGACGGCCAGAGGCGATTCGAGCAGCGGGGGCCGGTCCTGTTCGCGCGTTCGTTTCTCGATTTCGATGGTCGAGACGAGGATGCTGGGTGAAATGGCGGAGACGGGCACCCATCCCGACTCGGCGCCGCACGTGCCGTTGAAGACGGCCGGGTCGTCGGCGGTGGCGACGATCTTCTCGAACGAGGTCAGCGGCGTGCCGACGATGTCGGCGCCGCGGATCAGTTCATCGGGCCGGCCGTCAACGAAGACGCGGTAGACGACGATGGGGAGCACCTTGTAGGACTGCGGCCCGAACCGGCTGGTGGTGGTGAACCCGCCGGAGATGTCCTCGAAGAGCAGCCCATACTCCTTCTTCTGCCGCCGGCACTCGTCGAGAAGCATTTCCCGGAGCTTGTTGAAGGGCACCTGACGGGCCGACTCGACGATCAGGTTGGCTTGCCGGGAGACGGGCGCGTATCCGGCCTGCCGGCGCCCGTGGCCGTTGGAGTCGGGGAAGCGTTCGATCGGGCGGCGGGACATGAGAAAACGTTCGAGGACACCGCTGGCGACCAGGGTGACCGGCTGGGCTTTGACGCCTTCGTCGTCGAAGCGGTAGGCCCCGCGGAGGTCGACGTTGCCGAACCGGGCCCGCGTCGGGTCGTCCACGATGCTGATGAACGGAGGCAGAACCTGCTCGCCGACCTTCTTGGTGAAGGTCTGACCTTCGGTCACGTCTTTCTGGCGGTGGCCTTCGATGCGGTGGCCGAAGATCTCGTGAAAGAAGACGGCGCTGGCCCGGTTGCGCAGGATCGCGGGCCCGATGTAGGGTTCGGCCAGGGGCGCATCGCGCAGGGCGATGACCTGATCGATGACCTTGCGGAACGCGGCTTTCACTTCGTCTATGTCAGGCAGGCCGTCGAGCGCCGCGGCGTTGAAGTCGTCCGACTGGCCGAGTTCCATGCCGTCGTCCGCTTTGGTGGCGGCGCTGAGCGTGATCCGGTAGCGCCGCTGCGTGGTTTGCAATCGGGTCTTTTCGCTGGTGACCATGTAGCGCGTGGCCGCGTAGGCGCCGAGGGTGGCGGAGGAGCTGTAGACGAGGGGGAACTCGCGGGCGAGGGCGGAGACCTCGCGGACCCGGCTGGCCCAGGCGTCACGATCGAGCTTCAGCGAAACCGGTTCCGTGCAGTAGCTCTGCGGCGCTTCGCGGCTGAAGTCGTCGGACTTGTCCTCCTCTTCGACCTTGACCTGGAGGTTCGTGCGGATCTTCGTGAGGCGCTGGGCGGCGTCCTTGAAGACGCGGTCGGTGTGATACCAGAGGGCGTGCCGAACGGCGTCGGGTTCATCGTCGAGCGGCAGCGGGATGTTGCCGCTGCCGGACTCGAAGGCCCGCCCGGCCCCGCGCAACTGATGGGTGTTGTCGAGCGTATAGTCGCCGACGCGCACATCGATGTTGAGGTTCCGCTCGTGCTTGGCGTAGTCCTGCATGATCGCGCCGATGGTCGCCTGCACGACGGCCTGCTGCTCGTCGTACACGGTGTAGCTGAGGAAATAGGGCTTGACGCCGTCGGGGGCGGCGAGATGCTCCATCGAGTAGTCGAGCTCATCGACCAGGTAGCGCATCAACGGGGCGGGGGCGGATGACGCGCGTTCTGATGCCGGTTCGGCGCGGCCCGGCACGGCACGGACGCACACGACGAGCAGGGCGCCGACGATCGTTCTCAGCCGCGTTCGATTCATGTTCTCACCGTCGCTGTTTGCAGGAGGCGGCGATCCACGTTCCCAAAGCGCTATCGGCTACGGGTTCGGTCCCCCTGAGCGCATTATCGCGGCGGGGGTGGATGCGTCCAGCGGAACCGGCCGGCATCGTGGGCGGCGCTGCGCTTGATGGTCGGAGCGCGGCGGGCTAGACTCCCGGTTGCGGAGACGCGCTGATCGTGAGGCTCTGTTTCTCGGAGGTGGCCGCCGTGTCCATGTTGAAAGCGTTCAGTCTGAAGGGCTGGGTCGAGGAACATCGGCATCTGTTGAAACCGCCGGTGGGCAACCAGTACCTGTTCCGGGGCGAGGACTTTTTCGTGATGGTCGTGGGCGGGCCGAACGCGCGCAACGACTTTCACATCACGAACTCGGAGGAGTGGTTCTACCAGCTCGAAGGCGACGTCATGGTGCGCACCCGCGAGGAGGGGCGGATCGTGGACCATCGCCTCCGCGAGGGGGACACCTTCTTCATCCCCGCCAACGTGCCGCACTCGCCGCAGCGGCCGCCGAACACGCTGGGCATCGTGGTCGAGCGGGTCCGCCCGCCGGACGAAATGGAGCACCTCGTGTTCTACTGCGAGAAATGCCAGGGATTGGTGTGCGACATCGAGTTCGCGTGCAAGGACATCGTCGAGCACTTCCGCGACACGATGGAGGCGTTCTGGAAGGACGACAAACGCCGAACGTGCGAGAAGTGCGGCACGAAGGTGCCGAGGCCGGGCCCGATGGGGCCGCTTCCTTCGGCATGATTCTCCACGACATGAACGAGGAGCACCGCGATCGGTGAGTCTGCAATTCGAATGGGATAGACGAAAGGCGAAACAAAACCACAGGAAGCACGGAGTGTCGTTCGAAGAGGCGGCCACCACGTTCGCGGATCCTCAGTCGCTCACGGTGTCGGATCCCGGTCACTCAATGGATGAGGATCGTTTCGTGCTCCTCGGGCTTTCCTATCGAGGAAGGCTCTTGGTTGTGGTGCACACGGAACGGGGTGACCGTTTCCGGATCATCAGCGCCCGTCGGGCGACACCGAGCGAAAGGAAGCAATATGGCGAAGGGCGGGAGTAACCGAGCAAACCGGATGAGAAAGGAATACGACTTCTCGCGAGGGGTTCGTGGAAAGTACGCCAAGCGGTATGCCCAAGGCTCCAACGTGGTCGTGCTTGAGCCCGACGTGGCGCGGCTCTATCCGGACGGCCAGTCCGTGAACCGCGCCCTCCGAGCGCTCGCCGAGGCGGCACCACGGCCCGCCCGACGGCAGGCCTCGCCGTAGAAACCCTCGACATGACCTGTGAGCTTTCACGTCATGAAGGTGGCGTCCGAGACGTAGGCTGTTCGGCGCACAGGCGGTGTTCATCCCGCCGCTGCTGCGCAGGATCCCCTCGTATCAGGACTGTGGCAACGTCACGAGCGGAGTCATCCGGGTGGATCGCGCAACAGCAGCAGTTCCACTTCGGGCCGTGTAGCCCTAAACACGTGCCGACGCTCAGCGCGTAGGGCGAGTCTTGTAGAACGTGCCTGATGAAGATCGACCTCCACACGCACATACTGCCGGAGCGCTGGCCCGATCTGGCGGCGAAGTTCGGCTATGGCGGCTTCATCCGGCTCGAGCATCACAAGCCGTGCTGCGCGCGGATGATGAAGGGGGATCAGTTCTTCCGCGAGATTCAGGACAACTGCTGGTCGCCCCAGCGGCGGATCGAGGAGTGCGATCGGGCCGGCGTTTCGATGCAGGTGCTGTCGACCGTGCCGGTCATGTTCTCGTACTGGGCGAAGCCAAAGGACACGGATTACCTGGCCCGGCTGCTGAACGATCACATCGCGGAGGTCGCGCGGGCGCATCCCGCGCGATTCACCGGGCTCGGCACGGTGGCGATGCAGTCGGCGGACCTTGCGGTGGCGGAGCTCGAACGATGTGTCAACGAGCTACACCTGCCCGGCGTGCAGATCGGCAGCCACGTGAACGGCTTCAACCTCGATCACCCGGACCTGTTTCCGGTCTTCGCGGCCGCCGAGCAGCTCGGCGCGGCGGTGTTCGTCCATCCCTGGGACATGCTCGCGAGCGAACGGATGGAGAAATACTGGCTTCGCTGGCTGGTGGGGATGCCGGCGGAAACGGCGCTGGCGATCTGCTCCATGATCTTCGGCGGCGTGCTCGAGCGGCTGCCCAGGCTCCGCGTGGGCTTCGCGCACGGCGGCGGCGCGTTTCCGGGAAGCATCGGGCGGGTCCAACACGGTTTCGACGTTCGACCCGATCTCTGCGCCGCCGACAACAACGTCCCGCCGCGCGACTACCTCGGCCGGTTCTACCTCGACTCGCTGGTCCACGACGCGGACATGCTGCGGTATCTGATCAAGCTCGTCGGTGCGGAGCGGGTGGCGCTCGGTTCGGACTATCCGTTCCCGCTCGGCGAGGCCCAACCGGGCCGGCTGATCGAGTCAATGTCCGACCTCGCTGCCGAAACCAAGAACCGGCTGTTCTGCGGAACGGCCATGGAGTTCCTGGCCCTGCCGCAGGAGCGTTGCGCGGAAGGCGCCGTGAAGTCGCGGACGGGTTGACCCAGGGGCCGACCGCGGCGATCCGCGGCGCCGGGCCGATGTGGAATCCCGGGCCGTCAACGCCTAGGATCAAGTACGGTGACGGACCGCGGCTTCGCGAGGGCCCGTGGACGTATGCCGCGCGGGCCGGGGCGTATGGGCGGCATGGCCCGGTCGTTGAGTCACCGGTCACCGCGCGTAGGATGGCGCGTAAGTCATGCCGGCTGACATTGACCAGTTTGCCCCGACCCCAGGCGCCATGCTCGCCCAGACCGATGCCCAGGCCGAGGCGTTCGGGGCCATCCTGTGGATGGCGGCGCTGGTGATGATCTTCGGCGTCGCCACGGCGATCGCCCTGTACATCCGCAAGCGGATGAGGCCGTCGTCTGAGGGAACGGATGAAGGGTTCACCCTGGCCGACCTTCACCGGCTGCGGAACCGGGGCGAATTGACCATCGCCGAGTACGAAACGTTGCGGGACAAGCTGTTACAGGCGAAGATGGGCCGGACGGACGGGGGCTCGTGATGGCGGGCGACCGCGATTACAGCAGGCCGGGTCGCGGTGACGATAGGATGGCATCGAGGCGCGCCGCGGCAGCCGTCCGGGTTGCTGCGGTGAGTTTCGCTTAGGAGTCGAGAATGCCTTCGGTACGAGGCGGCGGCGGCGACGGAGGCCGCCCCAAGCGTTCGAGCACGTGCAGTTTCTGCGGCAAGGGCCAGCGCGATGCGGGCCCGATGGTCGAAGGTCCGCGCGACGTGTACATCTGCCGGTCGTGCGTCGAGCTGTGCCACAACATCATCAAGCAGGAGATGCGCCGCGCCTCCGGCACGCGGGTGCTGACCCGGGAGATCCCGACGCCGCGGGAGATCCATTCGTTCCTCGATACGTACATTGTGGGGCAGGAGCGGGCCAAACGGATTCTCGCCGTCGCAGTGCACAACCACTACAAGCGCTTGCAGCATGTCGACACCGGCGCCACCGACGACATCGAGATCGACAAGTCCAACGTGCTGCTGCTGGGCCCGACGGGCTGCGGCAAGACGTTGTTCGCGCGGACGCTGGCCCGCATGCTGAGCGTGCCGTTCGCCATCGCCGACGCGACGACGCTGACCGAAGCGGGCTACGTCGGCGAGGACGTCGAGAACATCCTGCTTCGCCTCCTGCAAAACGCCGAGTACGATCTCGAGGTCGCCCAGCGCGGCATCATCTACGTAGACGAAATCGACAAGATCGGCCGCACCACGCACAACGTCTCGATTACCCGCGACGTGTCCGGCGAGGGCGTGCAGCAGGCCCTGCTCAAAATGCTCGAGGGGACGATCTCCAACATCCCTCCGCAGGGCGGCCGCAAGCACCCCGAGCAGCAGTACATCCAGATGGACACCACCAACATCCTGTTCATCTGCGGCGGGACCTTCGTCGGCCTGACCGACATCATCCGCCGGAGGCTCGGCCAGAGTTCCATCGGCTTCAGCAACGAGGGCGAACCTCGAGACGTCACGAAAGAGGAGGGCGAAGTCCTGGCCCAGGTCCGCCCCGAGGATCTCATCGAGTACGGGATGATCCCGGAGTTCGTCGGCCGGCTCCCGGTCATGTGCACGCTCGATCCGCTTGACGTGGACACGCTGATGCGGATCCTCACCGAGCCCAAAAACGCCCTGGTCAAGCAGTATCAGAAGCTCTTCGACTACGAGAACTGCGAGCTCGCCTTTACCGATGACGGCCTGCGGGCCGTCGCCGAGCTGGCCCTCGAGCGCGAGACCGGAGCCCGAGGCTTACGGGCGGTCATGGAAGAGCTTATGCTCGCCCCGATGTACGACCTGCCCGATAACTCACGTTCCGGCAAGAAGCTCGTCACCCGCGAAGTCGTCGAAGGAAAAGAACCGCTGATCACCCCCACCGTCACGCCCCGCCGACGCCGGGAATCCGCCTGAGCGCCGTCTGATATCGTATCCTCCCTGTACGACGGTACGGATGTGCGCGCCGCGCCCGTGCCCACAAAGGGGCCGATGATGCCGACACAAGCCACACCTATCACGCTGATCTGCCCGCGTCTGAGCTGCCGGGCCGTGCTTCAGGTACCCGCCCTCGCCCGCGGCCAGCGCGTGCGGTGCGCCGAATGCGGCATGACCCTGATGGTGCCCGCCACGTCAAGGCAGCGCCCGCGCGCTCAGCCGACCCAGGTCGGCGGCGAAAAGAACCCGGCTTCGGCGTCGCCGTCCGCCGCGGGCTGATACCGCGCGGCACGACGGCGCACGCCCCAGTCAGTTCACCACTTTCCGCGCGACGGAACCGCCGGCATCGATCACGTACACCGCGGACCTGGGCCACCGCCCGGCGATGAACGCGATTCGCTGCCCGTCGGGTGACAATCGCGCAAAGAAGCCGCTCACGTTCGCGACCGGCGTTCGTTCACCCGTGCTCGGGTCAAGAGCGATGGTTCCGCTTTCATCCCCCTCGGTACAGGTGAACACGATCCGCCCGTCGGGCCGGAACGCCGGAAACACGCTGTGGCGATCATCGTGCGTGAGGTTCCTTGCGCCGCTGCCGTCGGCGTTGATCACCCAGACCTGGTCCTTGCGGTCTCCCTTCTCACGATAAAAAACGATCTGCCGCCCGTCGGGCGACCAGGCCGGATTGTAGTCCTTCGCCGCATCGTCGGTCAGGCGCACGACGCCGGAGCCGTCAACGTTCATGAGGTAGATGTCCTCGTTTCCGTCGCGTGTCGAGCAGAAGGCGATCCTGTCGCCCTTGGGCGACCAGGCGGGCGTGATGTCCTTCGCATCGTGCTCGGTCAGCCGCCGAAGATCGCTTCCGTCGACGTTGACGCTGTAAATGTCACCCTCGCCGTCGCGTCTGGAGCCGAACGCCAGCCTCTGCCCGTCCGGCGACCAGGTCACGTAGATCGCGTTCTCTGCAATCACCCGGCGCTGCGATCCGTCCGCCTTGACCACGTGGACACCCCATTGGTCCGCACTGTACTCCTCGCCGCCGGAATACTCGGAGAACGCGATCCACCGCCCGTCCGGCGACCAGGCCACGTCCTGTTGAAACACCGCCTTCTCCGGTTTCGGAAGTGACTCATCAGTCGTTTGACCCGGTGCCGCTCGCCCCGAAGCCGCAAGAACCGAAACGAGCGCAAGCCGGTATCCGACGCGACGCATCGATCGCTGTTCGAGGTGCTCTCGCATGCTCTGTCTCCTGTGAGTATGGAACCGGGGGCCAGTGCTTTGGGTGTAGCCGCGTCGGTGTCACCCGACGCCGTAACTCTGACCCGGCCGATGGCGACCGCCGCTCATCGGCGTTATCAATGGTAGGCCCGCCCGAGCGGAATTCCAGTAAGGACTCCTCCCTGGCCGGGAGCATGACGCAGAACATGGGTGGATGACCCTGACACCGTCGCAATACGACGTCGCCGTCATTGGCGGCGGGATCGTCGGGCTGGCCACCGCCCAGCAGCTCGCCGAGGCATGCCGCTGCTCGATCGTCGTTTTGGAGGCCGAGGAGCGGGTGGCGGCCCACCAGAGCGGCCGCAACAGCGGCGTCATCCACTCGGGCCTGTACTACCAGCCGGGCTCGGCGAAAGCGCGGATGTGCGTCGCGGGTCGAGAGGCTCTGCTGGCGTTCTGCCGCGAGCATGGCGTCCGCCACGAGCCATGCGGGAAGCTACTGGTCGCGTGTGACGTGGGCGACCTGCCGCGTCTGGCGGAACTGGAAGCACGCGGCCGGGCCAACGGGTTAGAGGGCCTTTGCCGCTTAACCGCTGAACAGGTGCGGGAGCGCGAGCCGCACACCGCCGGCATCGGCGGCCTGCTCGTGCCGCAAACCGGCATCGTCAGCTTCCGCGAAGTCTCGGAAAAACTGGCGGATCTCGTGCGTGCCGCGGGGCACGAGGTGCAGATGGCCGCGAGGGTGCGTGCGATCGAGGCCCGTGGCGGCCCCTGCCGGCTTCACACCACGCGCCGCACGCTGACTTGTCGCCGTTTTATCAACTGCGCCGGCCTGCAATCCGACCGCATAGCACGCATGGCCGGACTGAACCCCGGTCTTCGGATCGTGCCGTTCCGCGGTGAATACCACGCACTCCGACCGCAGCGCGGACATCTCGTGCGGCATCTGATCTACCCCGTCCCCGACCCATCGCTGCCGTTCCTCGGCGTGCACTTCACCCGAACGATCGACGGCCCCGTCACCGTCGGCCCCAATGCGGTCGCGGCCCTTCATCGCGAGGGCTACAGGCGATCGGACGTGTCGGCCCGAGACCTGATCGATCTGGCCCTGTACGGCGGCTTCTGGCGAATGGCCTGGCGCCATCGGCGCACGGCGCTGTCCGAGTGGCATCGAGCGTTGAGCATCAAGGCCTTCGCTCGCGCCGCGCAACGGCTCGTGCCGGAGCTCGATCCTGGCGACCTTTGCCCGTGGGAGCCGGGAGTGCGCGCCCAGGCCGTGGAACCGGACGGCTCGCTGGTCGACGATTTTCGCATCATCACCACCGGCCGGGCCATCCACGTACTCAACGCCCCGTCGCCCGCGGCAACCGCGGCCCTGGCCATCGGCCGACACATCGCGGAACTCGCCCAGCGCAACTTCGCCCTCGAACAACGACGGTAGCCGAACGTGCGGTCAGCTCGTCGGCCAGCCCGCGGGAAGCAGCGCGACCTGTACGGTCTCATCCTCGACGACCAGCACGCCGATGAGGTAGCCGTCGGACCGGGCCAGCACCGAAGCACCGTGCCAGCTCTCGTCGATCATGAGCGCGGCGTCGATGGACCACGTTTTTTCCTCAACCGTCATCCGGGACGCCGCGAGCGGAAGCGGCGTCGAAGCAGGATCGGCCACCGCGATACAGTCCTCCGGCTCTTGCGCGGGCCGGACGAGCATGCTCGACCACCTCGGCCCGCGTGATTCCAGATCGTACGCCAGCAGCCCCAGCTCATCGTTTCGCCAGGCCAGCTCGCTGCTCAAGGAGAGCGTCTGCCCCGCAACCTCGAGCACCACGGAACCCGCCTCCACGTCCTCCGGGGTCTGGAGCAGATCGAGCGGCGCCAACAGCCCGCGATCTGTGGGCAACATCCAGCCGCGGCGGGAGCGGTGCGATTTGATCCACCGCCCGGCCTTCCAGCCGATGACCGCACGCACTGGTGAGGGCATCATCGCGCCGAGCGGCAAGAACGAGCTGCCGATGACCGCCCGCGGTTGCCACTCGAGCCAATCTCCCTCCGGGCCGCCGGCCAGCTTGAAACGATGACCGGTACGCACCACGTCGCTGCCGGTGGGCGGCGTCGCCAGCGCTACGCCGCCGGTCAAGAGCGATTCCAGTGACTCCATCTCGACGGACACGCCGCTGATGCCGAGGTGCACCTGGACCCCGCCGACCGCCCAGAACCGGGTCTCGGGCCGGATGAGCTGCACGTACGCTTTCCGTATGTGGACCCGTGCCTCGACCGCGCCGCCATCCGTCGTCAACCCGACGGAAAGCACGTGCCCGATCGGAATCTGCCGGTAGAGCACCGGTACGCCGCGGCGCAAACCCGCCCGCTGCGGCGCTTCGAGCAGGACCTCCAGGTCCCCCGCATCAATCGACTCGACTACCGGCGGCTCGGCGAGACCGACGAACCGCCGCTGACGCGAACCGTCACCCGGGAGCATTGCCAAGTACCGCGGCCCGACCAGCGTCTCGAGACCCGCAATGCCGCTGGTGCCCAACTGCGGCCGCACGACCCAGATGCGGGCCCCGGCCCGGGCCAGATGCGATGCGCCGGCGCTCAGCCTCGCCGTCGCCACGACCCCGTCTCCGGAAGGCGTCAGCGTGACCGTCTGGACCTGCCCCACGGAGATGCCGCGGTACCGCACCGGATCGCCGGGCCGAAGCCCGTACCCGTCATCGAGCTGCACGGTGATCGTCAGACCGCGCGCCGCCCACGCCTGATACCCGAGCCACCCCGCCACGGCGACAGCCACGATCGGGACGATCCACGCCCAGGAGCGGCGCTGCTCGGGCCGAAGGAGGGCCTCGGGCAGGCGGGGTTGTTCAGGTGCTCCGGTCATTCACGGGGCTCTTGCAGGCGGGGCTTTCGGTGTCCCGGCGCTCGAGGATGGTGCCAGACCCGACGACCGCCACAGGCTGTGCGGGTCAAACGCCGCGGATGCCGCAAGGCTCAGCACCACGCAACAGGTAAACGCAAACGCCGCGGGCCCGGGCGTGACCTCCACCAGATCACCGATTTTGACCGCGGCCACCAGGATCGCAACCAGCAGCACGTCGAGCATCCCCCACCGCCCTGTGAACTCCACGACGTGGTAGGTGAGCGCGCGATGCTCGCGGCGCATGAAGACTCCCCCCGCAGAGAGCGTCAACAGCGCAATCAGCTTGCCCAGGGGAAGCACGACGGAACAGAGCAGGACGATCAACCCGATGACGAAGTGCCCGGACCCCAACAGCGTGACGGTGCCCTCGATGATACTGGCTTCGTGCAGATGGCCGAACTTCTCGATCCGCACCATCGGCAACCCGACCGCCAGCGGGTACAGGACCAGTGCCGCCAGGGCCAGAGCCGCGGTGCGCGAGGTGCTGCGTACGCCCGAAACAGGCCTGGGCAGGGTCGCACCGCACCGCGGGCAGCACGCCCGCATCCCGGCCGGGACGGGAGGGACGCCCTGCACCAATCCACAGCAGCGACAAGCCTGGCACGAACTGGCCACCGTGTTCATCAAACCCTCGCGTCCCACGTCGTTCCGCGTTGCGCGCGGCTCGGCCGCGAACTGAGGTTATTATCACCGGGCACAGCGAGGCAGCAACGCCCCGCCTCGCAGACTCGTCGCCTGCTTGCCTTTTCCTACTTGAGCCGGATGACGGACCCCTTGGCGCGGAGTGTTTCGCGATCGGCGTCTGTCTTGAAGTAGACCTCGTGGCGGCTTCGCTCACTGATGTGAAACATGTCCTGGTGGGCCGAACGGCGGAGCGTGTCCTTGGGGCAGCTACAGCCATCAAACGGGCAGACGATGTCGTCGTTCCGCGTCGGCAGATAATCGCTCTCCAGCTCGAAGATGTTCCCGAAGCTGACCTCGTCGTTGTCCTTCATCACCGTCGCCATGGCCGACGCCGACGAGCAGATGAACATGTCGCCGGTGGAGTTGATCCAGAGATAGTTTCGACCGGCGGTGCACAGGTCGCCGCGGGTGTGGTTGAGGCCGAGCAGCCGGCCGTGCCTCTGGGCGTCCCACTTGCGGTGATCCTCGAGCAGATCGTAGAGCCGGGCAACTGTTTCGGCTGGTACGTCCCCGGCCTCCCTCCACATCCGGTCCTCGAGGTTCATGCGGAAGTGCACGCCCAGTTCCTCGGACCGCCGTTTCAGCTCCTGGCAGTGTTCGACGTTGCCCGGGAAACATACCGTCGCCGTGACCACGTTGGCCCCGCGCGCTTTGAGCGCCCGCACCTGCTCCATGTAGTCGTCCAGCGACACCTCCGTCGCATGGTAGGTGCAGGTGAACGAGACCTTGTTCACATCGACCTCGTCGAGATAGGCGAACATGCGCGGCAGCAGGCTGGCGTTCGTGGTGATGCTGACCCAGATCAGATTCTCGCGCCGCGTCAGGAACGTCGTCCCGCCGATCAGCTCCTGGTTCGTGAACCACTCGCCCATGTTCTCGCAATTGAGCTTGATGCGGTGCTTGAGGCCGGCGAGCCGGTGGACGATCTTCGGAAAGATGTCCCGTGTGTCCCACGCCTTGCGGTCGTCCGGCGCCCAGCCGATGTAGCAGTACGGACACCGGTAGTTGCAGACGCTGTACTCGGAAGTGAAGAACAGCTCCACCTCGCCGCGGCATTCGGCAAGCGGCACCGGCGGCACGGACTGATAGTCGCTCGGATACGCAGCGATCGCCTCGGCAAGCGTGCGCTGGGCGTGCCGGATGCGCCAGAAGGTCTTGGCCCCGATCGGAAGCGCCTTCATCCGCGGTACGACCGGAAGCGCCGTTGTGCCGCCGCTCAAGCTCGAATCTCCTCGAAACCGGCGCGTCACGCGCCCGGTGCGCTAGGCCCGCACGGTGACCCGCTGCCACCGCCGCAACACGACCGTCCCGGCGGACAGCACCAGCAGAGTCAAGACCACCAGGCCCCACTCCGACATCGTTGGAATCGGCCCCTGCTCCACCGTGACCGTTCCCCGCATACCGCTGAAGACGTGCGGCTCGCAGATGTAATAGTACACGCCCGCCTGGTCGAACTGATGCGCGAACGTGCTCGCTCCGCCCGGCGAGTGGAACCCGCCGTTCCAAGTCGTGGCACTGCCGTCATCCACCTCCGCGACGGTGTGAGAGCCCCCGCTCAGCCCCGTCCACTCCACGGAGTCACCCGCCTGGATCGTGACATCCGCCGGCACAAACGAAACGCCGACCGCCGCCACGTTGACGGTCTCCGCCCGGGCGCCGCCACCGGCGGCACAGACCGCCACCGCCGCGATCACGCCCAAACGACACGAAAGCTGCATGACCCCACTCCTCGAGTAATTGACGCTGCTCCCGGCAAGCCCAACGCGAACATCGTTATGATACCGAGAACGGCCGTGAATGCCAACATTCGCCGGGCCCAGGTACCTCGCCCCGGCACGTCCCGATACACGCCGCGGCGGGCACCCGGCGACCGAAGGACCGCGAGAATGCGCCGCCGCGGGGGGCACGGGCGAGCCCGAAAAAACGGCCGTGGGAAGGACTTGTCGGAGCCGCGCCGTGAGGAAGCGGTCTTGCCGGCACGGCGGGAAACCGTTCGCCGCGCGGCTTGGACACACGGCTTCTCACACGCGTTCTAGAAAAAACGACCGGCCCGGGGGGGGCCCCGGGTGTACCACG
>Ga0214472_10000147_pt1 | contig 96286 bp, 89 predicted proteins | sample RVTome_6_FD_207662 | JGI IMG/M metagenome (GOLD analysis project Ga0214472, IMG submission 207662) | Soil microbial communities from uranium-contaminated site in the Upper Colorado River Basin, Wyoming, United States - RVT140D175 | ecosystem: Environmental > Terrestrial > Soil > Contaminated >... | reverse complement strand
ATCGGCAAGGCCGAAAGCCTTTACATAACGGAGCAGCTCGCGCCCCCCGAACACACCGCCTCCGCCAGGTTTTATGGTCTGGAGATCGCCGCCGTATCCGCAAGAAGAAAACGCATCCTCACGAAGGCGGATGGCGGCTACAGAACGCTGTTCCAGAGAACAGAAACCAAAGCCGAACCCCTGATCCAGCCGTTGCTGTTCGGGGGCGTCGCGAACCATGGACTGGCGATGCAAGTCGGCTTTTTAAGGCGGGAAATCGTCCGCAACGATTTCAGGAAATTCAGGAATGCCGACGAACCCCGCATTTTCGGTGCCGCGGCGGCGGCGGTCGAAAATCCGCGGGATGAGGCGAGCACGGCGGAGATGGCGTTTATACGCAAGGCGCTGTCCAGTGACGGCTCGGAAAAACAGGCCGGACACGATCGCTTCGCGCACTATCTGGGGTCCTTTGGCCCCAACCAGAAGAAAACACCGATCCAGGCAGATATCGATCTGGTGACGATGGCTCTGAAGGACCCGCGGGTGACCGCCTTTCGCGACCTCTGGAGTTTCAACGAACGACTGGCGCCCGTTCCCGACGAACTGGTCCGGGCCATGGCCGAGCGGATCCTGAGCACACCCGGGCAGAACGACGTGGTCGAGAGACTTTCCAAAGCCATCGGAGATCTGCCGCGGGGAAAGGCGGCGGTCGTTTCCGCGCAGCTGGAAAAGATCTTTCAGAACGAAAAGCTGAGGCACCTGGCGCCGGGCGCCGTATCCCGGCTGGGCGACGGCAATCCGCGCGCCGGAAAATACTATCTTCCCGCAATCGAAGCCTGGCAGGCCTATATTGCCAGAAAAGGAAACGAACGCCATGAAGTGCCGACCGGCTCTCTGATCGGCGTCTGCCTGATGGGGGAGCGGGCTTCGGAAGCGAGGGACGTCCTGTTCAGGATCGCCGGAGACATAAAGGACAAGGTCAGGCCGCCTTACCTGCTTGTCATCGACGCCTTGCTGAACATGGGCGCGGAAGACGACCTGAGGTGGGAACTCGGACAGAAGGCTTTCTGGTCCCAGATCGAAGCGGCGATCGGCGACCGACGGCACGCGGCAGAAACCAACAGAGTGTTCTGCGGCCGCAACAACTGAAAACCACGCCACGGGAAATTCCGGGCGCGGCGGATTCCATGCCGGATAAAACCAGGCCGGCGCCCGCTCATCAAGTCCAGTTTTCCGGCAGGCCGGGTTGCCCGGAAAACCACTGGATCAGGAGGACTTGTCCGTCCGGTTGCACAGCCGGGTCAGGTCCTCAAGCGCATGGGCGATGAGTGATTTGCGGCGCGGATCCTGGGCCTCGGGCGTGGCGGCGAAAAGCTGGATCAGATACTGCGCCTTTGCGGCCGCCTCCGGCCAGGTCTCGGCCGGGGCTGCCATGAGAAACTTCTCCAGCTCTTCCTGCCGGCGCTGCAGGTCCGCCTGATGGGTGTTGAATTCATGGAGGCGATGCCGGCGATCATCCGTCGCCTGCTGAGCGGCCATGCCGCGGTGTGCATCGAGATCGACCGGGTCGTCCATAGGGATACATCTCTTTCATCATGCCGCCGGGTTTAACCTTTCAGGTCGAAGCCTTCGGCTTAACCCGCCCCGGTCAGGGGCGAGGTATCGGGATTTCGCCGCGCGCGCGACAGGCGCCTGCCGGCGGGAAGGTCATCCCACAAGACACGGCTTCGTGGAGAGGAGGGGACCGCTGTCCGCAGCCGTCCCGCCCCCGCCGCGCCGGATCTGCAATTCCGGACCCAGCCTCAGCCCTTCTTCTTGGCCGCACCGATCCGCTCAAGCGTCGATCTGGACGCCGGATCCGAAGCCCGCAATGCCGATACAGGCGCCTTGGGCGGCTTGGCCGCCTTCGGCTTCTTTTGCTCCCGGTTACTTTTCTGCTGTCCCTTGGCCATCGTTTTCTCCTCTCGGCCGCGCATCGGCGGCATGAAATGTGAAGTGAAGCGGCACGAACGGCTGCCAGAAAAGAGGCCGTTTGCCTTATTGCCGAAACACCCTCCGGGAAAGCCTTCCCAAAGAGCAGACTGCACGCCGTTCCAACCGGAAAGACCGCACGGACAAAGACAGCCTGCCCGTACGGCACAGACCCAGACCGGCTGACGTTATTTAAATCGAGACTTTTATTTCCGCGCGCCTCAAGATACGCGAAATGACCCCGTCTTTTAAACGGAATTTCACTCGATGATATGGCGCAGCTTAATATAGAAACAAGTACTATAAAAATAATTATTTCACGACGATTGCCGGGGATCTTCAGAAGATTCGACGGATTTCCGCCGGAATTTTCGCGGCGGGAGTTTCGGGAAACGCCGGCGTCCGGTTTGCCGCGAAGGGATGCCTGAAAGCTTTTACCGGCCGTGCCGCAAGGCGGCAGGAATCGCACCCACCGCCGTGAAGAGGGCGGTCGCGATTTTTATCTGCTGTCCAGGGAACTCAACAGCCCGTCATGCGTTGTCCTTTCGACCGGACAGACTCCCGGCAGGACGGTCATGCCGCCATCCTCTTGCGTAAAACACCCTATCCTCATCAGAATTGGACACTTGAAAATGACCTCTCTCTACGCGGAAGCCTTCAAGTTGGGGCAGAAAAACACGCAGCTGCTGGCGGAGGCACAGGTGGTGCTCTCTCTGCGCCTTCTCGGTCTGTCGGGATACTGGACACTCGCGCCCGGCGAAAACAACCGGATGCTGCAGGAAAAGCAGACATCCTATACAAAAGCCGCGATGGATGCGTTCGTTGCCCTGTGGTCCGGCGCCCGCCCCGATCAGGTCTATTCAGCGGCGTTGGAACCCATCGGAAAAACGATAACAGCCAATGCAAAGCGCCTGCAGCGCCAGATCGCAGAACAACAGCTCCGGCGACCGTGAAAACACCGTGAATGCAGAGGCATCGGTGCGGCTGCCCCATGGCGTCTCATAAAAAAGGTTCTCATGCGCTGTCAGACTGTTAGACTGTGAATTCATGGTTGCAGGCTCCACTGAACCCCACTTCTGCGCTCTCCCCCCGCCGCCACGGTTGCGGGATCTTGCCGCTGCATCGCTTTTCATCGATTTCGACGGCACGCTGGTCGATCTGGCGCCGCGCCCGGATGACATTCGCCCGAACCAGGCGCTTCCGGCGCTGCTGCTGGAGCTGGCCGAAGCCCTCGGCGGGCGCCTGGCGCTGGTCAGCGGCCGCACGATTGCCGATATCGACCGGCATCTGGGCATTCTGCCGATTGCCGTCGCCGGTTCGCACGGCGGTGAACTGCGAACCGCCGGGGGCGGGTCCGTAGAGAAGCAAACCGGTGACATGCAGGCCGCCCAAAAGGCGGCCGGTTCGTTCCCGGCCGAAGCCACAGCGGCGGTGCAGGCGTTCACGGAGAGACAAGAGGGGCTGCTGATGGAAACAAAGACGCTCGGCATTGCGCTGCACTATCGCGGCGCGCCGGCTCTGAAAGCGGACGTGACCGGCTTTGCGTCGGGAATGGCGCAACAACACGGGCTGGCGCTGAAACACGGAAAGATGGTGGTGGAAATCATGCCAAAGGGAATTGACAAGGGAAGCGCCGTCCGGCGGCTGATGACGCTCGCCCCTTTCAGGGAGTCTACACCGCTGTTCGTCGGCGACGACATCACCGACGAGGACGGCTTTCGTGCGGCCGCCGACTTTGGCGGCCTGGGCATTCTGGTGGGCGATCTCCGTGAAACGGCGGCGCAGGCTCGACTGGCCAGTGTCGGCGCGGTCCACGACTGGTTGCAGGCGGCTGTCGCATGAACCGGCCTGACTCTCCTGTGACGCCCAACTCTCCCGTGACGCCCAACTCTCCCGTGACGCCTGACTCTCCCGAGACGCCCGGCTATCCTGTGACGCCCGGCTATCCCGAGATACCCGAGACGCCCGACCCTCCCGAGACACCCGGCTCCCCCGAGATACCCGAGACGCCCGACCCTCCCGAGACGCCCGGCTCCCCCGAGATACCCAACTCCCCCGAGATACCCGAGATACCCGGCCCTCCCGAGACGCCCGGCCCTCCCACAGCAATCGCCCCAGCTGTTCCGTCTGACGCGGCCGTTTCGCACAGGCCTGAGGCCTCGCTGGACCTCTGGCCGATCGGCAACTGTCAGGTCAGCGGCCTTGTTGACGAGGCCGGAGGGCTGGTCTGGGGATGCGTCCCGCGGGTCGACGGCGATCCGGTGTTCTGCGCCCTGCTGCGCACCCCCGCGCCGGACGATGCCGGCGGCGCCTGGCGCTTCGAACTCGAAGACCAGAAACAGGCAGGCCAGCGCTACCTGCGCAATACGCCGATCCTTGTCACCCGGCTGGAGGACGGCAGCGGCGGCGCGGTCGAGGTCATCGACTTCTGCCCGCGTTTCGAGCGCTCCGGCCGCATGTACCGGCCCGTCGCCTACGCGCGCATCGTCCGTCCGGTTGCCGGAACGCCACGTCTGAAGGTGCGGCTGGCACCGATGAAGAATTACGGCGCGGAGGTCGCGGAACGGACCAACGGAACCAATCATATCAGGTATCTCCTCGGCAGCCAGGCTCTGCGACTGAGCACCGATGCGCCGGTCGGCTACCTGCTGGAGGAACGCGCCTTTCGGATCGAACGCGATCTGCATTTCTTTCTCGGCCCCGACGAGCCTTTCGTCGGCAATGTCAGCCGCGAGCTCGATTCCATGCAGGAACGGACAGAGGCCTACTGGTGTCACTGGGTGCGCGGGCTTGCGACGCCGCTGGAGTGGCAGGACTCGGTCATTCGCGCCGCCATTACCCTGAAGCTCTGCCAGCACGAGGAAACCGGCGCGATCGTCGCCGCGCTCACCACCTCGATTCCCGAAGCGGCGGGTTCCGAGCGCAACTGGGATTATCGCTACTGCTGGATCCGCGACGCCTATTACACCGTGCAGGCGCTCAACCGGCTCGGGGCCCTGGATGTTCTGGAAAAGTATCTCGGGTACCTGCGCAATCTGGTGGACGACGCCAAGGGCGGGACGATCCAGCCGCTCTATTCCGTCAACGGGACGCGAGGCCTGACCGAAAGTTTCGCCGAGGCGCTCGAAGGCTATCGCGGCATGGGACCGGTACGGGTGGGAAATGCCGCCCACACGCAGGTCCAGAACGACGTCTACGGGCAGATCGTCCTGCCCAATATCCAGGCCTTCTTTGATCGCCGGCTGTTCCGCATGGCCGGTGAAGACGATTTCAAAAGCCTGGAAGTGGTCGGTGAAATGGCCTGGCAGATGCACGATCAGCCGGATGCCGGCCTGTGGGAACTGCGCACCCGCACGGCCGTACACACCTACAGCGCGGTGATGAGCTGGGCCGCCTGCGACAGGCTGGCCAATGCCGCGGCGTTTCTCGGGCTGCGCGAACGGCAGGACGTCTGGGCGGCCCGGGCCAAAGCGATCGGTGCGAAGATCGAGGCGGAAGCCTGGTCGGAGGAAGCCGGTCACTATGCCGCGTCCTTCGGCGGGCGGGAACTGGACGCAAGTCTGCTCCAACTTGTCGAGCTACGCTATGTCGATGCCGATGACCCGCGTTTTACGGCAACCCTGGAGGCGGTAGAACGCGGATTGCGGCGCGGCGAGCATATGCTGCGGTATGATACGGAAGATGATTTCGGGCGGCCGGAGACGGCTTTCAACATCTGCACCTTCTGGCTGATCGAGGCGCTTCATCTGGCCGGACGCGACGCAGAAGCCAGCGCCCTTTTCGAACGCATGCTGGAACACCGCACCCGTTCCGGACTGCTTTCCGAGGATATGGATTTCGTGACCGGAGAGCTTTGGGGGAACTTTCCGCAGACCTATTCACTTGTCGGAATAATCAACTGCGCGGTGCTGTTGTCAAAGCCATGGAGCAATGTCCGATGAAACGCCTGATCGTCATTTCCAACCGGGTCGCCGTCCCCAAGGCGCAGAGCGCCGCCGGCGCTCAGGGCGGGCTTGCCGTGGCTCTGGGCGCGGCCCTCAAGGAGCGCCGCGGCGTCTGGTTCGGCTGGTCCGGTGAAGAGACCGAGACATTCACCGGGCATCTGGACATGCAGCGGCGCGGCGGCGTAACCACGGCAACCATCGACCTCGAAGCACTGGATATCGAAGAATACTACAACGGTTATGCCAACCGGACGCTGTGGCCGCTGTTTCATTTCCGCATCGACCTGGCCGAATACGAGCGCCATTTCGGCAGCGGTTATGAACGGGTGAACGAGCGCTTCGCAAACTCTGTGGCGCCGCTGATCGAACCGGACGATCTGGTCTGGGTTCACGACTACCACCTGATACCGCTGGGCAAGATGCTGCGCGATCTGGGAATTCGGAACCGGATCGGTTTCTTTCTGCATATCCCCTGGCCGCCGACCCGTCTGCTGGTGTCTCTGCCCTTCCATGAACGGCTGGTGATGACCATGCTGGAATACGATGTGATCGGCTTCCAGACCAGCGAATGGCTCGAATCCTTTTGCCACTACGTCGAAAAGGAACTCGGCGGCACCGTAGACACCGACAACGTGATCCACTTCGAAGACCGCACGGTGAAGGCGCAGGCCTTTCCCATCGGGATCGACTTCAAGGAATTCACCGAGGCAGCCGCCGGTAAAACCGCACGCGAGGCTCATGACCGCCTGCTGCGCAGCGCGGAGGGCAAGAAAATCCTGATCGGCGTCGACCGCCTCGACTATTCCAAGGGCCTGACGGAGCGTTTCGAATCCTACGCCCGCTTTCTGACCGATAACGCGGGCAGCGCCAAGGATGTCGTCCTGCTGCAGATCGCACCGCCATCGCGTGAATCGGTCGTGACCTATCGGGAGATCCGCGAAACCCTGGAAGAAACCACCGGGCGTATCAACGGCGCCCATGCGGATGTCGACTGGGTGCCGATCCGCTACGTCAACCGCGGCTACAGCCGGGCCGAACTGGCCGGCTTTTACCGCGCCGCCCGTATCGGCCTGGTCACGCCTCTGCGCGACGGCATGAATCTGGTGGCCAAGGAATACGTCGCGGCCCAGGACCCCGAAGACCCCGGTGTCCTGATCCTGTCGCAGTTCGCCGGCGCGGCGCTTCAGCTCACCGATGCGCTGATGGTCAATCCGCACAGCAGCGAAGACGTCAGCGAGGGCATCGGCATCGCCCTGGCCATGCCGAAAGCGGAGCGTATCCGGCGCTGGAAAAATCTGATGAAATCGGTCCGGGAAGATGACGTCGTCAAGTGGCGAAGGGATTTCATCGAAGCGCTGTCCGGAGCCGCCCATACATAGACCGCTGCCCGCGGCTAAAGCGGCAGGTTTACCCGGTCCAAACGCAGCGATTCCACCACATGGTGCCTGGCCACACCGATGTGATAGTCGATGGCCTCGATAAAAGCCGCGACGTCCTTCGATTTCAGAGCCGTCAGGATCGGTTCGTGCGTGCGGGCGATTTCTTCCGGGTCGGCATAAAGCTGACCGATCATCGCGATCCCCAGACGTATCTCGGATGCGAGTTCGTCATAGACCTGCAGCAACCTGCCGTTACCGGAGAACTGGCAGAGCATCCGGTGAAACCTGATATCCTCCTCGACCTGCTTTGCGGCCGTGCCCGACTTCGCCACTTCGCCCAGCACCGCGATCTGGGCTTCCAGCGCGTCGGTAATCTCGTCCGTCAGTCTGGCGATCACCAGACTTCCCGCGTGCCGTTCGAGGCACATACGCAGATCATAGATCTGATCGTACTCGTCGGCATCGATCTCCCGGACGAAAAAACCGCGCCTGGGATGCGATATCACCAGCCCACGATTTTCGATCAGCCGCAATGCTTCGCGCACAGGCGCCCGGCTGACCCCCAGATCCTTGGCCATTTGCGCTTCGGTCAGTCTGGATCCGGCCCTGAAGCGCCCGGCCAGTATGTTTTCCGTCAAGATCCCCGAAATCCGGCTCACCAGATCCGAATGGTCGATCGCATCAAGACCAGGATCTTTTGCCTGCTTCATGTTTCCTCCATTTATCCGGCCGAATCGAGGCTTTTGCGGCAGCTCGGCCAGCCGCCGGTATCATAGGCCGAAAAAAGCAAACAAGTCGACTGTCGACAATTTGTTCTGTGATTGTTAGCCTGAGAGCCAGTACCCGCAAGATGATTTGCGGTATGGACAGTCGGGTGAGCCCTTGATGAACAAATTTCTGAAGCTTTCGGACGCAATCGATCCGGTCTCGCAAAGTCGGGTGGATCTCGCTGCGGCCTATCGGCTGATTGCCCATTTCGGGCTGGAAGACAGTATCTTCACCCATATTTCGGCCAGGGCGCCGACCGGAGATGATCATTTCCTGATCAACCCCTATGGCCTTCGTTTCGGCGAAGTGACGGCGTCAAATCTTGTCACGGCCGATCACGACGGCAAAGTGATCGACGATCCTTACGGCGCCGGGATCAATGCGGCGGGCTATACGATTCACAGCGCGATCCATGCGGCGCGCCCCGATGTGAGCTGCGTTCTCCATACCCATACCATCGCCGGTGTAGCGGTATCCTGCCAGGAAGACGGACTGCTGCCGATCAACCAGTGGGCCCTGCAGTTCTACGACCGCATCGCGTTCCATGACTACGAAGGGATTGCGCTCGATCTGTCCGAACGCGAACGGCTGGTTGCCGATCTGGGCGACCGGAAAGTCATGATCCTGCGCAACCACGGCCTGCTGACCTGCGGGCGGAGTGTGGGGGAAGCCTTCAAGCTGATGTACAACCTCGAACGCAGCTGCCAGGTGCAGATTGCATTGCAGAGTTCGGGCGCAAAGATGCGCTTCCCGTCGGAAGAAATCTGCGAACGCACGGCCAGACAATACGAACGCTGGGACGGAGACGATTTTGCCAATCGCCCGGACCCGGAATGGGACGCCTATCTGAGGCTGATAAGGGAAAAGCAGCCGGATTTCGAAAACTGAAAAAGCGCATCAAAAAAAGCGCACAAAACAAACAACCAACTGAACAGAGAGACCTGAAATGATCAAAAGAACAGTGTTGAGCGGCATTGCCGTCGCCTTGATGTCGATGTCCGCGCACGCGGACCCCAAGGCCGGGGGCCGGGCCAATGTCGTTATCCAGCCGGAGCCGCCAAGCCTGATGCTCGGCCTGGTGCAGAACGGTCCGACCCAGATGGTCGCCGGCAATATCTACGAAGGCCTTCTGCGTTACGACGAGAACCTGAACCCGATGCCGCAACTGGCAACCTCCTGGGAGGTCAACGAGGACGGAACGCTCTACAGCTTCCACCTGAACGACAAGGCCAAGTGGCACGACGGGACACCCTTTACCGCGGCGGACGTGGTTTTCTCCGCCGACGTCTTCCTGCGCGAAACCCATACGCGTCTGCGCGCCTCTCTGGCCCATGTGAGCAGCATCACGGCGCCGGACGACCACACCGTCGTGTTCAAGCTGAAAAATCCCTTCGGGCCGTTTCTGGGTATTTTCGAAGCCGGCACCATGCCGATGATCCCGAAACATATCTATGACGGGACGGACTACAAAACCAATCCGGCAAACAATACGCCGATCGGGACCGGGCCGTTCAAGTTCAAGGAATGGGTAAAGGGCTCGCATATTCTGCTGGTGAAGAACGAGGACTATTACGAACCGAACCTGCCCTATCTCGACGAGATCTACTGGCATGTCATTCCGGATGCTGCGGCCCGTTCCGTCGCTTATGAAACCGGTGTCGTCGACATTCTGCCCGGCGGCTCGGTCGAGAATTTCGATGTCGAGCGCCTGACCAAGCTGGACAACAGCTGTGTGACCGACAAGGGCTGGGAATTCTTCGGGCCGCTGTCCTTCATGTGGATGAACAACCGCGAAGGCCCGACCAAGGACGTGCGATTCCGTCAGGCGGTCATGTATGCCATGGATCGCGAATTCGCCAGGAACGTTCTCTGGAACGGCCTCGGCAAGGTCGCCAAGGGACCCCTGTCCTCTTCAACCCGTTTCTTTACCGATGACGTGACCGACTATTCCTACAACCCGGACAAAGCCAAGGCGCTGCTTGCCGAGATGGGATATGACGGAACAAGCGTGAGACTTCTGCCGCTGCCTTACGGCGAGACCTGGCAGCGCTGGGGCGAAGTGATCAAGCAGAACCTGGAAGACGTCGGAATCAAGGTGGATATGGTTGCCACGGACGTTGCCGGCTGGAACCAGAAGCTCGGGGAATGGGATTACGATCTCGCGTTCACCTATCTCTACCAGTACGGCGATCCGGCGCTCGGCGTCGCCAGAAGCTACCTGTCCACGAACATCGCCAAGGGATCTCCCTGGAACAATGTCGAGGGCTATGTATCCCCCGAAGTCGACAAGCTGTTTATCGAGGCGGCGACCGCCTTTCCCGATGAAAAACGTCAGGAAATCTATAGCGCTGTGCAAAAGAAACTGGTCGACGACGCGCCCGTCGCCTGGCTGCTGGAGCTTGGCTTTCCGACGATCTACCGCTGCAAGGTCAATAACCTGGTCAACACCGCCATCGGTGTAAACGACGGTTTCAAGGATGCCTGGATCGACTGACGCCTGAACAAGCGTGTCCGGTGGGCGGGAGCGAGATCGTGCGAGAGCCCGATCAGTCTTCCGGTTCCCGCCGGCACGTCTTTCAGATCACGCCCATTCCGACCCCATCAGGCTGACAAGGCTTTCGAGACATGCAGTTTGCAGCTTTTTTTGGCTCCCGCCTGTTAAAGGCGGTGGTCATCCTTCTGGCCATTATCGCGCTGAATTTCTTTCTCATCCGGGCCGCGCCGGGCGATCCCGCAGCCGTGATGGCCGGCGAGGCCGGGGCCGCGGATCAGATCTTCCTCACGCAGCTGCGCGAGCAGTTCGGCCTGGACAAGCCGGTCCTCACGCAACTGTGGATCTATATGTCCGGCGTCGCGACCTTCGACCTCGGCTTCTCCTATCGCCAGCAGATGCCCGTATCGGAGCTGATTCTGGACCGGCTGCCGGCCACGCTGCTGCTGACCGGAACCGCATTCGTCATTTCGCTGGCCATGGGCATAGCCGGGGGCGTTCTGGCGGCCATGCGGGTCGGCCGCTGGTCCGATACGCTGATCACGACCGCGGCCCTGATCTTCTACGCGACCCCTCTGTTCTGGATCGCCCTGATGGCGGTGCTGCTGTTTTCCGTCCACTTCAGCTGGCTTCCCAGCTTCGGGATCGAAACCGTCGGCACGGATTACACCGGCTTTGCCCGACTGCTGGACATCGCCCGCCATCTGGTTCTGCCGGCCCTGACGCTTGGCCTGTTTTTCATGGCGGTTTACGCCAGAATGACGCGCGCCTCGATGCTGGAAGTCGGCCAGATGGATTTCGTCAAGACGGCGAAAGCCAAGGGGCTGAAAAACGGCGTCATTCAGCGGCGCCACGTTCTGCGCAACGCCCTGCTGCCCGTCGTGACCCTCGCGGGACTTCAGGCCGGGCAGATGGTCGGCGGCGCGGTTCTGACCGAAACCGTATTCGCCTGGCCCGGGATCGGGCGGCTGATGTATGAATCCCTGCTTCAGCGCGACTACAATCTGCTGCTCGGCATCTTCTTCGTATCGGCGCTGCTGGTGATCGTGGTCAATATGCTGACCGATATCATCTACCGGCTCGTCGACCCGCGCATCGGAGCCGCCTGATGAGAGATTTCTGGACCCGCTTCGCCCGCAATCGCGGCGCTGTCATAGGGCTGATCATTCTGCTGATCGTGATCGCCATTTCCGTCCTTGCGCCGCTGCTTTTCCCGCAATCCCCCTGGCGCATGGTGCAGCGGCCGTTCCTGCCGCCGTTTGAGAACCCGGCCTTCCTTTTCGGCACCGATACCCTGGGCCGCAATATCGCCGCCGGTCTCGCCTACGGCAGCCAGGTTTCGCTCATCGTCGGGCTGGTCTCGACAGCGGTCGCCCTGCTGATCGGCGTCCCCCTGGGCGCCGTTGCCGGATATCACGGCGGCCTTGTCGATGATGCCCTCATGCGCTTTACCGAGTTCTTCCAGACCATTCCCAGCTTTGCGCTGGCCATCGTTCTGGTCGCGGTGTTCGAGCCGAGCATCTATTCGATCATACTCGCCATTACCGTTGTCAGCTGGGTACCGATTGCGCGTCTGGTCCGCGGGGAAGTCCTGTCGCTGAAGTCGCGGGAATATGTCGAGGCCGCCGTGCTGGCGGGACAGACAAACCTCGTGATCATCACACGGCAGATCCTGCCCAACGCGCTCTCGCCGATTATCGTTCTGGCCTCGCTGACGGTCGCATCCGCGATCCTGCTGGAAGCGGCGCTCTCCTTCATGGGTCTGGGCGATCCCAATCTCATGTCCTGGGGTTATATGATCGGGGCCGGCAGAACGGTCATCCGCACGGCCTGGTGGCTGAGTTTCTTTCCGGGGATCGCCATTCTTCTGACGGTGCTGTCGTTGAATCTGATCGGCGAAGGACTCAATGACGCTCTCAATCCGCGCCTGGCGCGCACCGGGCGATGAAGGGCGGAAACATGACCAAGCCAGTGATAGAAATCTCGAATCTCACTCTCGCCCTGCCCGGTGGCGCGGACCGGCTTTTAGCCGTCGACAATGTGAGCTTTTCCGTCAATCCGGGGGAAATTCTCTGCGTCGTCGGCGAATCGGGATCCGGCAAGTCCATGTTGGCAAATGCCGTTATGGGCCTGCTGCCGCCGGTCATCCGGGTGACGGGCGGCAGCGTGCTGTTCGAGGACCGCGATCTCCTCAAAATGGGCGAAGAGGACCTGCGGGCCCTGCGCGGCCAGAAGATCGGCATGATATTCCAGGAGCCGATGACCGCCCTCAATCCCCTGATGCGGGTGGGCGAGCAGATCGCCGAAGTCTTCGAAAGTCACGGGCTGCTGACGCCCGGAAAAAGGCAGGAACGCGCGGTCGAGCTCCTGAGCGAAGTCGGATTGCCCGATCCGTCGAAAGCCGTTCGCGCCTATCCCTTTCAACTCTCCGGCGGACAACGTCAGCGGGTCATGATCGCGATGGCGCTGGCCCTGGATCCAAAACTTCTGATCGCGGACGAGCCGACCACGGCCCTGGACGTCACCACCCAGGCCCAGATCCTGCAGCTGATCAGGGAGCTGCAGAAGAAGCATGGAACGGCGGTGATGTTCATCACCCACGATTTCGGTGTTGTCGCCGAAATCGCCGACCGGGTTTGTGTCATGCAGACCGGCAAAATCGTCGAGATCGGATCGGCACTGGATGTTCTGAGCACCCCGGCTCATCCCTATACGAAATCCCTGATTGCCGCGATCCCGAAGCCGCGCGGGGACGGCGCGGCCGCGACCAACGCCGCCGCCCCCATTCTTTCCGTCAGGAACCTCACCAAGACCTACCGGTCCGGTGGCGGGTGGTTTCGCGAAGAACGGGTGGTGCCGGCCGTCGACGGAATTTCCTTCGATCTGGCCCGGGGCGAAACCCTTGGCATCGTCGGGGAAAGCGGCTCCGGGAAATCCAGCCTGGGCCGCTGCCTGGTGCGCCTGATCAAAGCGGATTCCGGCAGCGTTCAGCTCGGCGATGTCGATATGCTGGCACTGTCCCCAAGCGAACTCCGCGACCAGCGCCGCCGCATGCAGATGGTCTTTCAGGACCCTTACGGATCGCTCAATCCACGCACAAGGGTGGACCAGATCATCGCGGAAGGCTCCGTCGCCGGCGGCATGGCAAAGGAAGAAGCCCTGTCGCAAAGCCGCGATCTGCTGAAGCTGGTCGGCCTGGATTCCTCGGCGGGCAGCCGCTACCCGCATGAATTCTCAGGCGGCCAGCGGCAGCGGATCGGCATCGCCAGGGCGCTGGCCCTGGAGCCGGAAGTGATCATTGCCGATGAATCCGTATCGGCCCTCGACGTTTCGATTCAGGCGCAGGTTCTCAGCCTGCTGGACGATCTGAAAAGAAAGCTCGACCTGGCCCTGCTATTCATCACCCATGACCTGCTTGTCGCCGCGCAGATCTGCGACAGGATTGCCGTGATGCAACACGGGAAAATCGTCGAGATCGGGGACGTCGCCTCGGTCTTCGGCAATCCGCAGAGCGACTACACCAGACAGCTGCTCGACGCGATTCCGGGGATGGGCCCGGACAGTCCGCTCGCCGGCAATTTCATGACGGCGGCCCGTCAAGGGCCGGAAGGCTAAAAAGAAAGCTCTGTCATCTCCTCAATAAAATTCCCGGTCAAAACCGGAAAGCGGAGACCGTTGCGTTCATCGGATGGCCGGTGAAAATCTTTTCGCCGCGGACGCCGCCGTCCGCTCCGGACGTTCCCGCCGCCACCATCAGGGGAATAAGATGCTCTTCGCGCGGATGAACCGCGCGTGCGAGCGGCGCCGCTTCCCAGTTTATCAGCGCCCGGTCCCGGTCCTTTACATCATCCTGCAGAAGAGCCGCGCTCAGCCAGGCGTCGAAGCTGTCGGAATCGGGCCGTGCCTGCGGGCGGCCGAAACCTCTCATATTATGATAGCTCATCCCGCTTCCGACGATCAGGACGTTGTCCCGGCGCAGGGCGGCAAGCGCACGCCCCGCCTCCAGATGCGGCCTCGGGTCGAGACTGTTGTGCAGGGAAAGCTGGACGATCGGGATATCGGCCTCCGGGAAGATCAGCTTGAAGGGAACGAAAACCCCATGATCAAAACCCCGCTGCGCATCCGCACGGGCCGGAAGGCCCGCACCGGAGAGCAACTCGACAATCTTCCCCGCCAGCTCCGGCATGCCGGGCGCGGGATAAGCCAGATGATAGGTGTGTTCGGGAAAGCCGCAGTAATCGTAAATCAGTGGCGGATTGGCGCCGGAGGTGACTGCGAAGGCGGCTTCCTCCCAGTGCGCAGAGATCACCACAGCGGCTCTGGGGCGCTGCGGCAGGGTCGCGGCGAGACCACGCAGCCATGCCGCCATGGCATCCCAGGTGTCCGGCGGTCCCATGGTCCAGTCCATGAAGAAACAGGGGCCGCCGCCGTGGGGAATGAAAAGCGAGGGCTGGGTCCGAAGATTGCTCTGTGTCATCCGTTGCTGTCCTGAAGCCTTGCATCTGATGCGTGCGGCTGGCCGCAATTGTGGAGCACAGCCGGGACACAGCATCTAACAATGTTCCAGGCAAATACAACGAGAGACAGGATGAGCGGACGGAAACACTGAATTTCCCCGGTCCGCAAACGCCCGCACGGAACATCCGCATAAGCGCCCCTACCTCTTCATGAAATCGATGAAGACCCGCAGGATCGCGAGGCGGGCGTTTTCCCGGGGGAAGTAGAGAAAGAACCCGGGCCGCTCGGTCACGAAATCGTCGAGCACCGTCTCCAGACGTCCGGCTTTCAGGTCGCCCAGAATCTCGGCACGGAAATTCTGACCGATGCCCAGACCGTCCCGCGCGGCCTCCATGACCGCATCGAAGCTGTTGAGAATCAGTCCTCCCGTGACGTTCACGTCATATTCACCATCCGGTCCGTTAAAACGCCATTCGTAGAGTTTCTTCGAGTTGATGAAGCGGTAGTGGATGCAGTTGTGGCGGAGCAGATCCCTGGGGTGCTGTGGACGCCCATGCGCCTCGAAGTAAGCTGGCGTGGCGAAGAAGGCGCTCCTGAGCGGCGGGGTCAGCCGCAGGGCGATCATGTCGGCGGCGATGCTGTCGCCCAGCCGTACGCCGGCGTGAAAGCGCTCGGCGACGATATCGACGAAGGCTTCGTTGAAGGAAAGCTCAAGCTCGATTTCCGGATAGGCCCGTTGAAAAGCGGCGAGCTTCGGCGCGATTGCCAGCCGGTAGGCGCCGTAAGGCAGGGTCAGACGCAGGCTGCCCTTGCGGGCCTTACCGATACCGCGGGCGTCCTCAAGGGCCTCGCTCAGGGCCGCCATCGCCGGAGCGGCCTTTTGCAGCAGCGCCCGCCCGGCATCGGTCAATTGAACCGAGCGCGTGGTACGGGTGAAGAGGCTGACGCCGATCTCTTCCTCGAAGGCCTTGAGATGATGGCTGATCGCCGGTGGCTGCACCCCGAGCGCGGTCGCGGCGGCGCGCAGGGAACCCTGCCCGGCAACCGCCAGAAACACCTCGAGACCGGACAGGGGCAAGCGTTTCATTATTCGATTTTTCTTATCACTCTGTTCCTTTTATATCGTCTTTATAAAGCAATTCAGCTGTTCTATCCATGGCTGGAGCCTGCTTCACGTCAAATGAGAGTGAGGATCGCGCCGTGACCGACGTAACCGCCAGCCTGGTGGCATCCCCGAAGCATCCGGAGCGCACGGCGCTGGGCATCGTCGTGATCGTGGCGACTGTGTTCGCCATGTCCTTCACCGACGCGCTGGTCAAATACGTCAGCTCGGATTTTTCCCTCTGGCAGATCTATGTGGTGCGTTCCCTGGTGGCGGTTCCAATGCTGGTCGCGGTCATGCTGTTCGCCCGGCGCCCTGCCGGGATCCGCCTCAAAGCCGCAGGCTGGACCTTCCTGCGCTCGATGCTGCTGGTGGGGATGTATATGGCGATCTACGGCGCGGTGCCGCTCCTGAGTCTGTCGGTCATCGCCGCCGCGCTTTACACTGGTCCGATCTTCATCGCCCTTCTCTCTGCCCTGTTGATCGGCGAGCCGGTGGGCCTGCGGCGCTGGATGGCCGTCGCGATCGGCTTTTGCGGGGTCGTGGTCATCCTGCGCCCCGGAAGCGATGCCTTTTCCGCGCTGGCGCTGATCCCGGTGATCGCCGGGCTGTGTTATGCGCTGGCGGCGATCATCACCCGCAGCAAATGCGCGGAAGAATCGCCGATGGTGCTGTCTCTTGCGCTGAACGTTTCACTGCTGGCCGTGGGCGCCGTGGCGACGGCAATCCTCGCCATCTGGCAGCCGGTCGAGGCCGGGAGAGACTATCCCTTTCTGTTTGGCGGCTGGGTGGTCATGGGAACGCGGGAAGGGCTGCTGATTGTGTCGCTGGCCGTCCTGATCGTCATTATCAGCATCGGCTTCGCCAAGGCCTATCAGCTCGGCCCGCCGGTGATCATCGCCACCTTCGACTACAGCTATCTCGCCTTCGCCGCGCTCTGGAGCTTCGTGATTTTTTCCGAGGTGCCGGACGGCGTCACCATAACCGGCATCGCCATGATCGCCGGCGCCGGGCTGATCGCGATCGCGAAGCCGAAGAGCAGGCGACAGGCAGGCTTCGCGGAAACCTAATCTACCGCTGCCCCATCGTTGCCTCCGTCACCGCCCGGCGCCTCCTCTGCCTTGCGGCGCAGGAAGTCGATGTGCAGGCGCAGAGTATAGGCGCTGGCGGCGAAGCCGGCGGGGACCGAGACCTGTTCGACGGAATCCTCGATCCGGTCGAGCTGTTCGATGGCGTCTTCGCGGGCGATGGAACCGGCGCGCAGCCCGTCGTCCAGCACCTGCAGATCCCTGTACCAGCGGTTTACCCGGGAGCGCATCCGCCAGCTGTAGGCCGGTGGCAGGATCTTGAACAGCGGATAGAGCAGCGTCAGCAGCGGCAGGATCAGAACCTTCAGGCGGTCGATCAGGTTGGCCGCCCAGAAGGACAGATAACGCTGTAGAAACGGCGGTCCCTGATCGTAGAAACGCCGCGCGACGGGCGCCAGCGGATAGGTCACGAAGTCACCGGTCGGAAAGGCGCCAGGGGCCTCCAGCAGGCCGCCGCCGCGATGAACGTCACGCATCGTGAGAAGCAGCAGATCGATCAGCGCGGGGTGTAGATCCGGCGCAGCCACGACCGTCGCGGTCGGCGCCAGCAGCACGATATCTTCCGCCGGCAGGTTTACCGCCAGATCCACCGTGCCACTGGGCAAGACGACTTTTGAGAGGTAGCTGTTGCGCCGCACGTAGGCGTCGGCGCGCTCAAAGCTCATCAGCGCAATGCCGGGCGCGGCCAGCAGTCTGCGTACGCCGGGCGAGGTCGCCGAGGTGACGAGGAACGCCGCATCGACACCGCCGGACAACAGGATTTCTTCCGCCTCGGCACCGCCGATTTCGACCAGTTCCGCGGTCTGCGCGGTGATGCCGTTGTCGGCCAGCAGGGCCAGAGCAATCGCACGGGTGCCGCTGCCCCCGGCGCCGACGGCGATGCGCAGTCCGACCAGTTCGCTCAGGCGGCGCGGTTGCGTCTGTCCCCGGACGAAAACCCAGAGGGGTTCATAGTAGACACTGCCCAGAGAGGTCAGGCCCGGATGATCTCCGGGGATGCCGACGCCGCTTTGCAGAAAGGCGACAGGCACGCCCTCTTCCGCATTCTCCAGATGCTCCAGATTTTCGATGGAGCCCGCGGTGGCCTTCAGGACCAGTTCGATGCCTTCTTCACGGAAGCGTTCGGCATAGCGCTCCCCGAAAGCATGGTAGGCTCCCCCCTCGGAGCCCGTCGCCATGACGATGCGGTCAGGCGGCGGCGGTCCGACGAACTGATAGGCCACAACGAAACCGGCGATCACCAGAATCAGCGCCGGGGCAAAAATCGCGATCCGCGCCCAGAGGCTCTGAAACAGCCTGCGGCGTTTATCGGCCTTCGGCTGGTTTCCCTGTGTGCCTTTCCCATCGTCCGCAGCCATTCGCCCTCACTTCCCCCCAAACAGCCTATGCGCACAGGAAAGCTGCCACCCTGAAGATAGCGGAACGCGCTTTCGGTGGAACAGGCGCCGGGACGTGAGTTCAGGCATGACCGCTGGGCGCACCGTCGGCGAAGAGCTTCTCGCCCTGTTCGTCGATGATCTGCTGGCCCTTGCGGATCGCGTAGGTCCCGGCTTCCTCCCGCGAGGAAAAGAGATCGGCGCGAATGAAAATGCGTTCCAGATCGCCGTCCGGATGCTGCTTGACGATCACACCGGCCAGGCGCCACTGGGCGTCGGCCCTTTGAGGAGCGGCCTGAATGACGAAGCCTTCATAGGTGACCGGCTCTCCGCGTTGCGGGGCCTCGGCTTCGCCGGATGTTTTGCCGGTCAAGCCGCCAAGGAGTCGTGAAAAGAAAGATGCCATGGCGCAAACTCTAGCATGTGACAATACAGCTGCAAATACTCAGATGCGCAGGGTCAGTGGCAGTGTCAGAGCCAGCGCCGCACCTTCGCCTTGTAGGCCTGATAAGTCGCGCCGAACCTGGCATCCAGATAGGCTTCCTCGCGGGCGATCACATAATAGCGGATCACCAGAAGCGCGGGGATCAGCAGCACCAGCGCCGCGATGCTGCCGCCGGCCACCGCGACCCCTGCGTACACCAGCGCCATTGCCAGATAGAGCGGGTTGCGGCTGTAGCCGTAAACGCCGTCGTCGATGATCGCCGTGGTCGGCTTCCAGGGCTCGATGCTGGTCCCTGCCCGCCGGTGCTTGGGCGCACCGGCAAGCAACAGCGCCGCACCGGCCAGAAACAGCACCGCCCCCGCCACCATCCAGCCCGTCGCCGCCAGCCTGCCGGCCGACCAGGGCGAGTCGAACATCAGCCCGGCCAGCAGCGGCAGCAGGTAAATCAACGGCGGCGGAAAGCGAACGCCCGCGTGATCGTTCTGGCTGTTTTCGTCGCCGGGGATCATGCTGCTCCGTCTCCGCCGTGCTCGAAACGCGGCAGGCCATCGTTGATATCGGCCCAGGGCACCCGTTCGGCGAAGTGAACATGAAAGTCCGGTCTGAAGTCCGCCGAATTTTCCAGGCTGGCGGCGTAGAAGTGTATCTCGTCGGGGTACCTGTCGGCTTCGTAGGCCATAGGCGTGCCACAGTTCCCGCAGAACAGCCGCCGGACGCCGGGCGAAGACTGGTAGACGTCAGGTTGCGTCCCGGTGAAACGGCAGGCCGCGCGCGGGACGCCCATGAAGGTGGTAAAAGCCGCGGAGGTGTTGCGCCGGCAGCTCTCGCAGTGGCAATGGCCGCGCCAGTTCTCGGGCCCCTCGTATTCGAAGGAGACCTGACCGCAGAGACAGTGACCGCGTTTTGTCGTCATATGTATTCCCCTGCAAAAGTGACAAACAACCGGATCGACAGCCTGCTGTTGAAGAGGTGGAATTTGCAACCGGAAATGAGACGGCTGATTTCAAGTTCCCGATTGCTCAGCGAAGGGTTTCTGTCCGATCCGACGGGCAGCGCAGAGGCAAGGCTATTGCGGTTTGAGAAGGCGTTCGTTCGACATTTTCCCGAAGGCCGGCAAGGCGGGATCGATATGATCCCAGGACACCGCGCTGCCGGTATAGATCACCCGTTCCGGCGTGACGATTTCCGGGTCGTCCAGGGAAGAGCTGCGCAGCACCACCAGCCCCTCCATACCGTCCCGGGTGTGGTAGATCGCGCTGCCGCAGAGCGGGCAGAAAAACCGGCTGATGGAATTTCCGCTGTCGGCAATTTTCTGAAACTCCGTGACCCTGCCCTTCAGGATGAAAGACTCCGCCGGGACCACGCTATGGGTGGCATGGCCGGTGCCGCCGATCCTGCGGCAGTCCGCGCAGCAGCAGTGAACCGTGACCAAGGGCTGTGCGCTGCAACTGTAACGCACCGCACCGCAGAGACAGCCGCCTTCGAACAGCTTTGTCATCGCCCCGCTCCCTCCAGTCTTTCAGCTGAGGCCTTCTCAATCCAGCCGGGCCTCAATCCAGCCGGGCGGTCAGAATTTTCAGGCCCGCGAGACCGAAAGCAACCGCAAACAGCGCCTCGAACCAGCGCCGCAGCTTCGCATAGCCGGCCACCATCGGCGCCGAGGAAAACAGCAGAGCATAAGCATGAAAGAGAATCAGACTCTGCAGGCCGATGGCCGCGATCACGACGACCAGCGACGAGAGCGGCGCCCCCGGCGGAATCCCGATGGCATAGAGCGAACCAAAGAACAGGATCGCCTTGGGGTTCGTCAGATGCAGCGCCAATCCCCTGGCATAGGCCTTGCTGCGGGACGTCACCACCACGGCTTTCGTCGCGGCGGCGGAAGGTCTCAGCGCCGAGCGCGCCGAGCGGAAGGCCAGATACAGCAGGTAGCCCGCCCCGAAGTAACGCATGACCTCAAAGGCCCAGGCATTGGCCAACATGACCGCACCGAGCCCGAGGGCCGCGGCCAGCGACCAGATCCAGGAGCCGGAGGTAACACCGGCGGCCAGCGCCAGCCCGTGCGCGCGGCCGGAGGTCATCGAGGTCCCGGCAATGGCGAGAGTGGCGGGCCCGGGACTGGCGGTCGCCATGAGCGCCGCGAGCAGGATGAGCGGAAGGTTGATTTCATCGGTCATGGCGCGATCTTCGCACTGCCGTCAGCAGGTCTCAAACAAAAAGCATCCCGCCGCATTTTCCAGGTTATAACGACCGGCGCGGCGACCAGTGGCCCTATCGCTCGTCCAGCGCCAGCCGCACGCCAAACGCCACCAGAACGGCGCCGAGGCTTCGATCCAGCCACAGGCCGAAACGGTCGTTGTTGCGCAGGGCCGAGGACAGCTTCGCGCCGACAAGGACCAGCGGCGGTTCGATGAAGGCCGCCACTCCGATGACCAGGCTGCCATGCAGGAAGAGTTGTCCCCAGACAGGGCCCGCTCCGGCGACAACAAACTGCGGCAGAAAGGCGAGAAAGAAGATCCCGAGCTTCGGGTTCAGCAAGGCGACCAGAATGCCCTGCCGGAAGATTGGAAAAAATGCGGGGCTGCGCTGAAGGTTTTCGGAAACGAACGACCCACCCCTGGACCGCAGGGCCGAGATTCCAAGCCAGATCAGGTACGCCGCCCCGACCCACTTCACGACGGAGAACGCCACCGCCGATGTGACCAGCAGGGCCGAAAGACCGGCCGCCGCCATGAGCACATGGCCGAATGCGCCAGTCCAGATGCCGAACATGGCGGCAAAACCGGATCTCCGGCCTCCCCGGAGGGTCTGCCCGAGGATAAAGGCAATGTCAGGACCGGGCGCGAGCATGAGAAGCCCGGCCGCGATGAAAAAGCTCGTCCAGTGCAGCAGTGAATACTCGAACATCATTCAGCCTGATCTTCCTGAAGCCGACGGGTTGGACGCGGGTTTTCGTCATGACAGCCCGGCGATACTACCGATACGACCGCCGTCCTCCAACCACAGATTGATCGGGACCGTGAACGTCGCCCGCAGAGCAAGGCATGAGCAGCTCGAGCTTTTACCAGCATTTCAAGACGGCCACGGCCATGACCCCGCTGCAGTTCCAGAAGCCGTTGAAACTGATGGAAGCACGGCGTTTGATTCTGGCCGAACGGCAGTCCGTAACAGCCGCGGCCTTCAATGTGGGGTACGAAAGCCCCTCTCAGTTCAGCCGGGAATATTCGAGGAAGTTCGGCGCCTCGCCCCGACAGGACCTTGGCGCAATCGTCTCCGCCCTGTAGGGTTTCGTTGCACAGCCTGAAGCGGAAAGCGGAACATGACTATTGAATTTCTGATCACATCGCTTGTGGTGGTTCTGCTGCCCGGCAGCGGCGTCGTTTACACCCTGGCGATCGGCCTGGGCCACGGCCTGAGGCTCAGCATCGTCGCCGCGTTCGGCTGCACCCTGGGCATTGTCCCGCATGTTCTCGCCAGCATCATCGGGCTGGCGGCACTGCTGCACACCAGTGCGCTCGCGTTCCAGATCGTGAAGTATCTCGGGGTGATCTATCTCTTCTACATGGCCTGGAACATCCTGCGCGATAAAGGCATGCTGGCAGTGCCGGAAGAAAATGCCGAAACGGCAAAGACCGAACTGACCGCAGGCCGGACTATCGCCAGCGCCGTTCTGATGAACATCCTCAATCCAAAGCTGTCGCTGTTTTTTCTCGCCTTCCTGCCGCAGTTCATTCCCGCCGGCTCGACCAGCCCCACGTCGCTGATGCTGGGGCTCGCCGCCGTCTTCATGGCACTGACGTTCGTGGTGTTCGTCGGCTACGGCGCCTGCGCGTCCCTGGCGCGCGACTACGTGATCTCCCGGCCCGCGGTGATGACCTGGCTGCGGCGCTCCTTCGCCGGAACCTTTGGGCTTCTGGGCCTTAAGCTAGCGCTTTCGGAGCGCTGAAAGCTATGACAATACCGCCATCACGCCCCAGGCCAGGAAGGCATAGCGCGTGGCCTTGGCAATAACGACGATGGTGATAAACACCAGGAACCGGGTACGCATCACCCCGGCGACCAGGGTGATGGGATCGCCAATCAGCGGCATCCAGCTCAGCGCGAGCGACCAGATGCCCCAGCGCGCATACCAGACTTCGGCCCGCGCGAGCTCCTCGGCGTTGACCGGGAACCATTTCCGCTCGCGATAGTGGGAGAAGAACCGCCCCATAGCCCAGTTGACCAGAGACCCCAGGACATTGCCAAAGGTCGCCGTTGCGACAAGAATAACCACTCCCTGGCTGCCGAGTTCTTTGGCATTCGCCAGGAGCAAAGCAATCAGCGCCGCTTCGGAACTGCCGGGCAACAGAGTTGCGGAGGTAAAGGCGCTGATGAATAGCAGCCAGAGGCTTGCCGCCGTCATCGCAGTGCAGCTCTTGTCATGAAACCCCGCTTGTATCTTTCGTTTCGATTTTCGCGCCTGAGGTTCAGCCTTCTACACCGGATGCTGTGCAATGGTCACCAGGCCATTTGCACGAGAGAGAGAGCCTGGTCCGTTCTCGGGGCCTACCGGACCGGCGCTGACGAAATTAACGTTGCCGCCGGCGGACGGGCGACCTTATATAGCCGGGCAACAGATCTGGCCCGCCAGGCATCATCGCCGCAGACGACACAAACAGGAAAAGATCCGGATTCATGAAACTTGTTCTGTTCATTCTGAAGTGCATGGTCGGCCTGTTCGCCACCGTCGGTTTTCTGCTGCTGATCGTGATCGGATATTCGCTGAACGCCATACGCGACGACATCGGCCGCTTTTCCTTCCAGCCGGAGCCGCTGCCTGAACGCATCATGCTGCAGGTGGATCTGGCCCCGGGCGTGAGCGAGTCCAGTGCCCGTTCGCCGCTCGGCCGGGCCTCGCGCGGCGGCAGTCTGGTGGTGCGGGATCTCGTCGATGCCCTGGCGCGCGCGGGCAAGGATCCCCGGGTTGCCGGTGTGGTCGCCCGGCTCGGGCGCGGACATCTCGGCATTGCCCAGGCCCAGGAGCTGCGCGCGGCGCTGGCGGAATTCCGCGCCGCCGGCAAGTCCTCTCTCGCCTTTTCCGAGTCCTTCGGCGAAGGCGGAAACGGCACCCTGCACTATTATCTGGCATCCTCGTTCGAAGAAATCTGGCTGCAGCCTTCGGGTGGCATGGACATCACCGGCATCCAGCTGGAAAGCCCTTTCCTGCGCCGGCTGCTGGACAAGTACGGCGCCAAACCCCGCATCGGCCAGCGCGAAGAATATAAAGGCGCGGCAGGCATTCTGACCGACGACGAAATGAGCGAACCGGTACGGCGCAATCTGCAGCAGCTTGTCGATTCCTGGCTGACCCAGATCGTCATCGGCGTGGCCGAAAACCGCGGACTGGACGTGACCGCCGTGCGGACCCTGGTGGACCGCGCACCGCTGTCGTCACAGGCCGCTCTGGACGCCGGTCTGGTGACGCAACTGGGCTACTGGGACGGCGTCCTCGAGGTGGTTTCCCCCACCAGTGACAGTGACAGCGACAACGGCCCGGAACTCGTCGATATCCGCGACTACTATGCCAGGCTCGAGCGCGAGCCTGCCGATGGACCGGTGATCGCCCTGATCCAGGGCAGCGGCGCGATCGCGCTGACCGACAGCAACGACGGCGGCTTCGGCAATCCGGCGGTCATGGGCTCCGACACCATAGCCGACGCCCTGAGCGCCGCCATCGACGACAGCGAGGTGGCGGCGATCCTGTTCCGGGTGGACAGCCCCGGCGGGTCCTATGTCGCCTCGGACACCATCTGGCGCGAGGTGGTGCGGGCCCGCGAAGCCGGCAAGCCGGTCATCGTCAGCATGGGCGGCCTCGCCGCCTCCGGCGGGTATTTCGTTGCCGCCGCGGCCGACAAGATCGTCGCCAATCCGGCGACCATCACCGGATCGATCGGCGTGGTCTCGGGCAAGGTGGTGCTGGACGATCTCTGGCGCGGTTTCGACGTCGCCTGGGACGGGGTTCAGGCCGGCGACAACGCCGATATCTGGAGCGCCAATCACGACTACACCCCGGCCCAGTGGCGGCTGCTGGAGGACTCGCTGGACCGGGTCTACGCCGACTTCACGCAGAAGGTCGCCGACGGACGCCGCCTGCCTCTGCCCGACGTGCTGAATTCCGCCAAGGGACAGATCTGGAGCGGCGTGGATGCCCAGACGCTGGGACTGGTTGATGAACTCGGCGGTTTCGCCACCGCCCTGAAGCTGGCGCAGACGGCGGCAGGCGTGCCCGAGGGGCAGCCCTATCAGCTGCGCGTGCTGCCTGAAGAGCCGAGTTTCGAGGACCTGATCCGCGACATGCTCTCCGGCGATTTCAGCGGTCTGGAGGCCGCGGCGCTGGCCCGCAGCCTCACCCGCTTCGCAAAAATCGCCGGGGCCTTCATGGAAGCTGTGGAAGGCGTCACCGCAGATCCGCGCAGCCATAATCTGGAAGCGCCGAAACTGCGGATCGTCCAATAGAGCGGAAGAAGCGTCAGGAGGCGCGGCGGGCGGCGATCAGGAACTCGACGTTGCCTTCCGGCCCCTTGATCGGGCTTTCGGTGATGCCCAGAACACTCCAGCCGGGCAGCGATTCCACCCAGTCGCGGATGGTGTCGCAGACCTGAGCATGCAGTTCCGGATCGCGGACCACGCCACCCTTGCCCACCAGCCCCTTGCCGACTTCGAACTGCGGCTTGATCAGCGCCACCAGCCGGGCGCCCGCGCGGGTCAGCCCGAGCGCCGCCGGCAGCACGGTCCGCAGACCGATGAAGCTGGCGTCGCAGACCACCAGATCGACCGGCTCGGGGATCTGTTCGGTGGTCAGGTTCCGGGCGTTGCAGCGCTCCAGCACGACGACACGCGGGTCGCTGCGCAGCTTCCAGGCCAGTTGCCCATGGCCTACGTCGACGGCGAAGACCTTTACCGCGCCGCCGCTGAGCAGGACATCGGTGAAGCCGCCGGTCGAAGCGCCGACATCCAGCGCGGTCAGCCCCGCCGGATCGATATCGAAGGTCTCCAGGCCCCTGGCGAGCTTCAGGCCACCACGGCTGACCCAGGGATGATCCTGCCCCTTGAGTTCAAGCCCGGCGTCCTCGGCCAGGGTCTGGCCCGGCTTGTCGATGCGGCGGGTGTCGCTGTAGACCAGCCCGGCCATGATGAGGGCCTGCGCACGGCTGCGGCTTTCCACCAGACTGCGCTCGACCAGCAGCTGATCGACCCTTTGTTTGCGAACTTTGTTCATGGTTCGATGCTCATAAAGCAAACGCCGCACGGTTTCCACCACTGCACCGGCGTCTACTGCAGCAGCGTATGATCGATCAGCACTTTGGTCCCGATCGCAATCAGGCCCAGCCCGCCGAAAAACTCGGCCCAGCGGCCCAGAACCGGGCCGGCAACCCGGCCGACGAGAACACCGCCGAAAGCGATGGCGAAGGTCACGACGCCGATCAGCAGGATCGTCATGGGAATGTCCACGTTCAAGGTCTCAAGCGTGATCCCTACGGCGGTCGCATCGACACTGGTGCCCAGCGCGACCGCGATCAGGACCAGAGGCGTATGCCGGGCGGGTTTCGGGATGTCCTGGTCCGGGGCATTCCTGAGCGCCAGCCAGGACATGCGCCCGCCGACGCCGAGCAGCAGAATAAACGCCACCCAGTGATCGACGGCACTGATGAAACCGGCAAAGGCAAACCCCAGCGCCCAGCCGAACAGCGGCGCCACAAGTTCGAAAAAGCCGAAGTAAGCGCCGATTCTCGCGGCTTCCCTGACCGAGGGCTTATGGAGTGTTGCCCCCTTGCCCATCGACGCAGCGAAGGCATCCATGGAAAGGCTGAGGGCCAGCGTCATCGATGTGGCAATCGCCATGAACTCAGTCCCTCCGGAGACTGGGGGGAGCGCGGTCAATCAGGCCCGTCATAAAGACAGCCTGAACAGAGCTTCGGCATTGCATAAGCCCACAGTCATCGAAAGCGGCCCCACCCGGTACTTTCGAATTTCACTCATGTTTCGTTGCTGTAGTCCATTTGACCGCCGGGCCGCAACGGAAAAGACCCGCCGCTTCATCGGGTATCCTCCCTCAATTGTTCGTGTATACATGAGAAAGAGACGCAAACCTCAATGGAGTCGCCCTATGGACCATGTTATCCGGATCGCCTGTGAAAACTATCGCGGCGATCTCGCGGCGGTGCGCAAGACCTTCGCGCTCAACCGCGCGGGTCAGGACGTCTGCATCCGCCTGGAATGCGCCCTCCCCGATACGCAGGTCCGCGATGCGATCGAGGTTTTCGTCCGCCGCGACGACATCTATCTGGTAGGCCTGCGCAACAGTCATGTCGGGATAAAATTTTCCGACACCAATCCGATCATCGATGGCGTGACCTTCACCCGCACCATTCCCTACAGCCCGAACTACTCGATCCTGGGCGCCTGGAACGAGGACTTTTCCTATCGCGGCATCTGGTCGTTTCACAGCGCCATCGCCGCTCTGGGCGCCGTGACCAAGGATTCCAGATTCGGTCCCGCCGAAGCCCGCAGCCTGATTCTGGTGATCTTCATGGTCTCGGAAGCCCTGCGGTTCTGGACCATCGACAAGGCCATCGCCCAGGCGATTTGCGGCGACGGCCTCTTCCGCTTCGTCGACTGGAAGGACAAGGTGAACAACTGGGACAATCTGTCGAAGGGAGGACAGAGCGGCGCGCTGGACGGGGTGGTTCTACCTTCGCTCTGACCGCCTGCGCGGCGGCCGTCAGGCCGTGACCAGAACCGGCTTTTCCTCGCGACCGAGCGCGCGGCCCAGACGGGCAAAGCGCCACAGCAGAGCCACCGCGACCGACGTCAGCCCCAGCGCCAGACCGATCCAGATGCCGTAACCTTCCAGACCCGCGACGAAACCAAGCCAGGCGCTGGTGCCGAAGCCCAGCACCCAATAGCCGATGGCCGATATCACCATCGGGACCTTGGTGTCCCGAAGACCGCGCAACGCACCGGCGCCAACGATCTGCAGGCCGTCGACGATCTGGAACAGGGCCGCGATGCCGAGGAAAGACACCGCGAGGGTGATGGATTCCGCGTTGACCGGCAAAGCCGGATCCAGAAAGAGGGAAATCAGCGCCAGCGGAAAGAACCAGAACAGCAGTGCCGAGCCGCTGCAGAACACCGCCGAGAGACCGAGCGAGGCCCATCCGGCTCGCCAGACACCCTGCGGATTGCGCCGTCCTGCCGCGTGGCCGACCCGGATGGTCGCCGCCTGGGAAACCCCCAGCGGCACCATGAAGGCGACCGCCGCACACTGCAGGGCAACCGCGTGCCCGGCCGTGGCCGCCGTGCCGATCAGCCCCATCATGAAAGCGGCGACGGCGAACATGCCGGTCTCCGACACCACCGAGACTCCGATCGGCAGGCCGACCTTCAGAATCGAGCGGAAGATCGACCAGTCGGGCCGCCAGAAGCGCACGACGATGGCGAAGCGCCGCATGCGCCGGTCCAGCGACACGAAGCTCAGCATCGCCGCGAACATCAGGAAGTTTACGATTGAGGTGGTGATCCCCGCCCCCAGCAGACCCAGCGCCGGAAACCCGAACTTGCCGAACATCAGCGCATAGTTGCCCAGCGCATTGGCCACGACCCCCAGCAGCGTCACCAGCAGAATCGAGCGCGGTCGCGACAGCGCCGACACGAAGCAGCGCAGAACGATCACCCAGAGACTCGGCAGCAGACCCCACATCGCCGCCCGCAGATAAAGCTCCGCCAGCCCGGCATTGACCTCCGTCTGCCCGAAGGTCAGAAGGAACGGCCGTACATTGTAGATGATCGCGCAGAAAGGCAGCGCCACCGCAATCGCCACCCAGAAACCCTGCCGGACCGTGCGGCGCACCGTACGGTACTGGCGGGCGCCCAGCGCCTGCGCACAGATCGGCGCGACCGCGGTCAGCAGCCCCAGGCCGAAAAAGAACAGCGGCGTGTAAAACGCGCTGGCCAGCGTCCCCGCCGCCAGTTCCTGCGGCCCGAGCCAGCCCATCATCAGAACGTCGGTGGTATGGATCGCAATCACCGCCAGCTGGGTCAGCACCAGCGGCAACGCCAGGGCACAGGTCATCCGGATCTCGTCCCACCAGGGAGCGAAACCGGCTTTCGAGACTTCTGAACTGCGCGCAGCGGGGCGGTTATTCTGCGGATCTGTAACCATGCGCGGCACTATGCCGACGTCGCCACCTCAACAGAAGTGGCGAATGCGCAGAGCGGCCATGCGCCCGATCACAAGTTCGGGAGACCAGTCGCCCGGGAACCGGCGCCTACTGAGCCAGAACCGGCTGTACCTGTTCGTCGTAACCCAGAGCCTGAAGAGCCGCAGCGACGATGGCGGTGGCGTCGATGCCGCCGATCCGGCGCTGCACTTCGGGCTTGTCGTGATCGATGAATTCGTCGGGCAGGCAGAGCGGGCGGAACTTCATGCCGCGATCAAAGAGGCCGGCGGCGATGATGCAATGCATCACCTGAGTGGCAAAGCCGCCCATGGCGCCCTCTTCCACCGTGATCAGCACTTCATGCTCGCGCGCCAGACGCAGCACCAGATCCTGATCCAGCGGCTTGGCGAAGCGGGCGTCGGCAACCGTCGTTGAGAGGCCTCTGGCCGCGAGTTCGTCGGCGGCCTTCAGGGCGTCCTGCAGGCGCGTGCCGTAGGACAGCACCGCGACCTTGGTGCCTTCGCGCAGTATCCGGCCCTTGCCGATGGCCAGCGGGGTTCCGCGCTCGGGCATCTCCAGACCGGTCGCCTCGCCGCGCGGGAAGCGGAAGGCCGAGGGTCCGTCGTCGATGGCGGCGGCGGTCGCCACCATATCCATCAGCTCGACTTCATCGGCAGGCGCCATCAGCACGATGCCGGGAATGCAGCCCAGATAGCTGATGTCGTAGCTGCCCTGATGGGTCACGCCGTCGGCGCCGACCATGCCCGCACGGTCGATGGCAAAACGCACCGGCAGTTTCTGGATGGCAACATCGTGAATCACCTGATCGTAAGCGCGCTGCAGGAAGGTCGAGTAGATCGCGGCGAAAGGCTTGAAGCCTTCACAGGCCAGCCCGGCGCAGAAGGTCACCGCGTGCTGCTCGGCGATACCGACGTCGAAGGTGCGGTCGGGAAATTCGGCACCGAAGAGGTTGAGCCCGGTCCCCGACGGCATGGCGGCAGTGATTGCGACGATCTTGCCGTCAGCTTTCGCCTCGGCGATCAGGGCCCTGGCGAAGACGTTCTGATAGGCCGGTGCCTTGGGTGTGGGCTTCGCCTGCTTGCCGGTCACGACATCGAAGGTCGCCACACCGTGATACTTGTCCGCGGATTGCTCGGCGGGCTCGTAACCCTTGCCCTTTTGCGTCACCGCGTGAATCAGGATCGGGCCTTCCACGTCGCTGTCGCGGACGTTCTTGAGCACCGGCAGAAGATGATCCAGATTGTGACCATCGATCGGGCCGACATAGAAGAAACCCAGTTCCTCGAACAGCGTTCCGCCGGTCAGCATCCCGCGGGCAAACTCTTCAGCCCGCCGGGCCGCCTTTTCCAGCGGCTTGGGAAACTTCTTCGCCACTTCCTTGGCGAGACTGCGCACCGAATGGAAAGAGCCGGAGGAAATCAGCTTTGAGAGATAGGCACTCATGGCGCCGACCGGCGGCGCGATGGACATATCGTTGTCGTTAAGAATCACAATCAGGCGGCTGTTCATGGCGCCGGCGTTGTTCATCGCCTCGTAGGCCATGCCCGCCGACATGGAACCGTCGCCGATGATGGCGATCACGTCGTTCGTGCGCCCGGCCAGATCCCGTCCGACGGCAAAGCCCAGACCGGCGGAAATCGAGGTCGAGCTGTGCGCCGCGCCGAAGGGATCGTATTCACTTTCCCTGCGGCTGGTAAAACCCGAGAGGCCGCCGGGCTGACGCAGGCTGCGGATGCGGTCGCGCCGTCCGGTCAGGATCTTGTGCGGATAGCACTGGTGTCCGACATCCCAGATCAGCTTGTCGTCCGGCGTATTGAAGACGTAGTGCGCGGCCACGGTCAGCTCGACCACGCCCAGACCGGCGCCCAGATGACCGCCGGTCACGGAAACCGCGTTGATCATCTCGATCCGCAGCTCGTCGGCCAGCTGGCGCAACTGATATTCGTCGAGACGACGCAGGTCCTCCGGGCTCGACAGGGTGTCGAGCAGCGGGGTCTGACTGTTGTGACCGATCTGACTCAAGTCTTCACCTCTTTGGCCGGGGCTTCGTTCACCGGCGCAGCTACGCTAAAATCCTGCCCGGCTCTGAACCAGGCTGTCCCGCCTGGCGGGACTGCCCCCGTCGGACGCAAAGCCCTTGTTTCCCAAAGCCTTCGGGTTGCCTGCCCGCCGTTGCCGGAACCAGGGCCGCAAAAGGCTAACTTCGCAGGATTAACGGGTCCGTTCCAGCACGAATGTCGCTGTTTTACGCAGAACTTCCGCCTGTTCGCCAAAAATATCGAGACTTCCGCAGGCCCGTTTAACCAGGTTCGCGGCCATCTCCCGCGCCCCTTCAACCCCAAGCTGCCCCACGAAGGTGGCCTTTCCCGCCGCCGCGTCCTGACCGATCGGCTTGCCCAGAGCTTCGGGCGTGGATTCGCTGTCGAGCAGATCGTCAACGATCTGAAAGGCGAGCCCCAGGTGGCCGGCATAGTCTTTCAGCGCCTGCCGGGCGTCGGGTTCCGCCTGTGCCAGAATGGCGCCGGCCTCGCAGGAAAAGACAATCAGCGCGCCGGTCTTGAGATCCTGAAGATTGGTGATTCCAGCCAGATCGAGCCGATCGCGCTCGGGTGAAAGATCGATGGCCTGTCCACCGACCATGCCCGCAGCGCCGGAAGCCGCCGCCAGACCGGCCACCAGTTCGCAGCGCACCACCGGATCGGGATGCCCGCCCGCGCCGGTCAGGACGGAAAAGGCCTCGGTCAGCAGGCCATCCCCTGCAAGGATCGCCGTGGCCTCGTCGAATTTCACATGTACCGTCGGACGTCCGCGACGCAGATCGCTGTCGTCCATCGCCGGCAGATCGTCATGGATCAGGCTGTAGCAGTGGACCATCTCGAGCGCCGCCGCCGTGTCCAGCGCCGCAGCCTCGGAGAGACCGAAGAGGGCCGCCGATTCGATGACCAGAAACGGCCGCAGCCGCTTGCCGCCGCTGAGCGCCGAATAACGCATGGCCTCAATAACCCGCCCCCGCGGCCCGTCGGCCTGCGGCAGAAGCGCATCCAGCCGGCGGGTCACCGACTCCGCCCGGGCCGTCAGCCGCGGCATCAGTGGCGTCACGGCGCTTTCCCTGCTGATCCCGGACATTCGCTTCCTGACTCTTCGGATGGCCTCACAAGGCTTCAGCCGGCATCGAAAGCTTCGGTCCTGATGTCGCCGCCCGGCCCTAGGCTGATCTTCTCGACCTTCTCCTGGGCGGCGCGCAACTTGCTTTCACAGTGCGCTTTCAGTTCGGCGCCGCGCTGATAGGACGCAATGGCGTCGTCGAGCTTGCCGTCGCCGCGCTCCAGGGCTCCGACGATATTCCGCAGTTCCTCGAGCGCCTCCTCGAAAGACATTTTCTGAACATCCGCCGAAATGGATGGAGTTGCGCTTTTCGCCATAACCTTGTCCTCAAACTCTTCGCCGGCAAGACTCCCGGCACTTCCAATCTCAATCGCGACCAGATCACATCCGGTTTAGATGGAATCGCCTGCGGCGAACCGTCGGTCCGGTGAATCTGATCTAACCATATGAGATAGAGCGGATTCACACAGATCGCCGAAACCACGAAGTGGTTCCGACAAAACATGATCTGCTCTAGTCCTAATCGCTGTCGCACCGGGGCGCAATGGCGAGACCGAAAAACCTGAACAGCGTTCCATAATCGGCGCCACTTTTAGCGGATGCGCAGATCACCCCGCCATCAGACTTCTGACGTGCGCGGCGGCAGAGCGTCCCAGCGCCGAAAGATTGTAGCCGCCTTCGAGGGTGGACACGACCCGGCCGCCGCAGGCATGGCGCGCGATCGCCAGAAGCTCGTCGGTCACCCACGCAAAATCCTCCTCCACAAGCTGAAGATTGGCGAGAGGATCGTCTTTATGGGCGTCAAATCCGGCGGAAATCAGGATAAAATCGGGCGCAAAATGTGTCAGGGCCGGCAGAACGCTCGCCCGCATTGCATTGCGGAATTCCTCGGAGCCGGCGTTCGGCGGCAGATTAGCGTTGCAGATGTTGGTCGAGACGCCGCGTTCCCGGGGCGCACCGGTCCCGGGATAGAGCGGCGACTGGTGCGTCGAGGCGTAAAACAGATCCGGGTCTTCCCAGAAACTTGCCTGGGTACCATTGCCGTGATGGACGTCGAAATCGATCACCGCGACACGATGACAGCGATGCACCTCGCGGGCACGCAGAGCGCCGACCGCGACATTGTTGAACAGACAGAAACCCATCGCGTGATCGGGCTCGGCATGATGTCCGGGCGGGCGGATGGCGCAGAAGGCATTGGCCGCCTCGCCGGCCATCACCGCATCAACGGCACTGCAGAGCGCACCGGCGGCACGCAGGGCCGCCTCGCCCGAGCCCGGCGAGAGAATGGTGTCGCCGTCAAGGCCGCGCCGGCCGCTTTCGGGAACCGCCGCCAGCAGCACATCGGCGTAAGGCTGAGGATGAACCCGCGCGATATCGGCAAGCTCGGCCCTCGGCGCCTCGCGGCGCTCCAAAGCATCGAATTCGGGTGCGGACAGAGCCGTCAGTACCGCTTCCAGGCGTGCCGGACATTCCGGGTGCATCTCGCCCGGATCGTGGCGGCTGCAGGCTTCGTGGGTATAGAGCAGCGTTGTCATGATACCTCCCTGGATGATCTGGTCTTTCGACGACCCGATCTTTCGATCACCGGAGCCGGGCACCCTCAAACGGCAGTCGGCTTCGCCTTAGGACATAGCAATCAATTGCCCGCGTCGACAAGACGAACGAGCGGCTGCGCCAGGAAAAACCGCCGGTCTTCGTCAGGTACGGTATCGGCGATCGGCGTCTAAAACCCAGGGCTGCCCCGGTCCGCCCATGGGTTGAGGCCCCGTTAAGGCAGTCCGACTTTATCCCGCCTTGCGAATGCGGAAGCTGTAGATGCCGTCGGCTTCAGCGGTCTCAAGCAGCTCGTCGCCGGTGGTTTCGCAAAAGGACCTGAAGTCCTGCACCGAACTCGGGTCCGTTGCGACGATTTCCAGGATATCGCCCGGGGCCATGGGTTTCATCGCCTTGCGGGCCCGCAGGACCGGCAGGGGACATTTCATGCCCTTGGTGTCGAGCTGGATGGCTGCGCTCATATCCGTCGTGCTTCCCTGTTTCGATAAGCTGTCGTAAGGCGGCTCAACCGCGGGCGGTGCTCCAGCGCAGGCCCGCGATCATCAGAGTGAGCCACGCGAGCAGAAACGCGGTGCCGCCCAGGGGGACCACTGCGCCAAGAAAGGTCAGGCCTGTCAAGCCCATGATATAGAGCGGCCCGGAGAAGAAAATGCAGCCGAACAGCAAGGCGGCCTGGGTCACCGGCACGTAACGCAGCGACGGCTTGTCTCCCGGCTCGTCTCCCGGCCCGTCTCCCGGCCCGTCTCTGCGCGATGCCGCAAAGAGACTGACCGCAAGCAGGGCGACCGCATGGATCAGGCCGTAACTCGAGGCCGTGTCGATCCACTCCAGCGCCCCCGGCACGACACGTCCCTTCAGGCCATGGGTGGCGAAAGCCCCCATACCGACAGCGACAAAGGCGTTCAGAGCCGCGGCGAAGATCCAGAAACCCGTCATGTCGTCCTCCCCGTCATGTCGTCCTCAAGGCAATTCTTGTCCAGTGTCACCGTTGCAGCGCCGCAACGCGCCGTCGGGACAAGGATGAGATGTCGAAGCCGGAGCGGCAAGTGTCGATTTCCGGCTACCAGAGAAATCCGATCGGTGCTGTAATCAGAATGAAAACAGCATGCAGTTCCCAGATGTCCCTCAAGGCACCTCGCTTTTCCACATCCCCCACTGAAACCGCCCGGTATCTGGAGCGGCTGCAGGATCTCGACGCCCTCGGCATGCCCCTTCTGGGAGAGCCTGCGCGGTTTTCGCTTCTGAAGGCGGCCGAAGGACTTTCCTATCGTCAGGCCCAACCCTATCTGGGCGCAAAGGGCAAGGAGGTGCGGCAGGACTTCGAGATCTGTATGGAATTCGGGAGTAACGAGACCTTCACCGGGCTTGCGGGAAGCCTTGCGGAGCATCTGCTCGCGGCGTCACAAAGTCTGGCTGCGCCGCCGCTCACCGAGCCGTTGCGCTTCAACGACATCGCGGTCCAGCGCTATCTTCCCGGCAGCGACGGGATCGCGCCGCACCGGGATTTCCTGCAGTTCCGTCAGATCGTCGTGCTCATCATCCTGACCGGTCAGGGACGTTTTTTCGTCTGCGACAACCGCGAAGGACGGGAGGCAACCGAAGTCCCGCTGCGGCCGGGCGACGCGCTGCTGATGCAGGCGCCGGGCTTCGGCGGCCAGAACCGCCGGCCCTTTCACTTCCTGCGCGACATAACCGAACGGCGGGTGATCGTCGGCCTGCGTTACGAATCCAAACTGGCTGAGCCGGCCAAAGGCTAAAACGGGGGCGTACCGGCGTAGGTACGCGCCGCCAGGGGATTGGATGCGACCCCCGCCTTGATCGCGGTGATGAAACCGGCCTCGGCCCGGTTGAGACGCTTGCGCGGGTTGGTGGCCAGATAGATGTCGATAGCCGGCGGGTCCCTGTAGGGCGGCAGCCGCCACAGCTGACCGTCACGCACATCGCGTTCGACCACGTGGATCGGCAGAGGGCCGATCCCGAGCCCGCAGAGGATCATCCGGCGCACCTCTTCCAGATGGGCGGAATGGCCGACAATGGTCTGCTCCAGTTCGTACTGGCGGCGCAGCAGCGCCACGGGCCGCAGGGCATCGGCCAGATCGTCGGTGTCGAAGGAGACCGCCGCATGGCCCCGCAGATCCTGGATCTTGAGATCCTTCTTGCCGAACAGGGGATGCGAGGGACCGCAGAAGAAGCCGAAAAACTCGCGATACAGGATCTCGTAGTCGATCTGCGGCAGCCTCTTGTTCACCAGGCAGATGCCGAAGCTCGCCGACTTTTCAAGAACGCTGCGGGCGACGTCGGCGCTGGTCGAGATCCTGATTTCATAGGTGGCCTTGGGGTGCGCCGCATGAAACTGCACCAGGGTATCGTCCAGCAGCGGCGTCACCACATGGCTGGCCAGGGTGATGCACACATTGCCGGTAATCTCCCGCGAGGCGGTGCTGGCGACTTCGTTCAGACGCGAGATGCTGCCGTAGATATCGATGCATTCGCGATAGAGTTCCCGGCCCACGCCGGTCAGGCGGAATACGCCCCGGCCGCGCTCGATCAGCCTGGTTCCCAGCTGCGTTTCAAGACGCTGCAGGGCAAGACTGACGGTCGGCTGACGCAGTAGAAGCCGGTTCGCCGCGGCGGTAATGCTGCCTTCCTCGACGATCACCACAAAGGTTCGCAGCAGGTTCCAGTCGAGATCGGTGACGAATTTTTCCAGCCGGTCGGTGCGCATGGGCGTTCCCATAATTTCAACCTATGCCCTGTATTTGTATTATCAATTTGATCAATTTGACCCGAAATTGCAATACTGAAGGTCAGAGGATCGCAAGACGGCCGCGGCCCGTGAAGGAGATGCTGAGAACCGATGTCGCAGACCAAGGAGTTCGATCCCCGTCCGTGGTACCTGCTGTCCCCGGCTCTGCTGTCGATCACCCTGCTGGTGATCGTGCCGATGTCCTTCATTCTGGTCTATTCCCTATACGAAAACATCGACCTTGCGGTCGATGTGGTCGCCTTCCAGTTCGGAAACTGGGAGGAATTTTTCTCCGACGGCTATTATCACAACGCCATCTGGAAGACCTTCCGGCTCTCGGTCATCGTGACCGTTCTCGCGGCAGTGCTCGGCTACATCCCGGCCTACTTCATCGCCAACACGGTGTTCCGCCACAAGTGGCTGCTGCTGCTGCTGCTGATCCTGCCGTTCTGGGTGAGCTTCATCATCCGCACCCTGTCCTGGATCCACATCATGGGGAATCAGGGGGTGATCAACGGCGTGCTGCAGTGGCTGGGCGTCATCAACGAGCCGCTGTCAATGATGTACAACGAGTTCGCGGTGATCGTCGGCTTCATCCATGTCTTCCTGCCCTATATGATCCTGAACGTTTACGTCAGTCTGGAAGGCATCGACAGCAATCTCGAGCCGGCCGCCCGCACCCTCGGCTGCACACCGTGGCAGGCCTTTCGCGAAGTCACCCTGCCCCTGTCGCTGCCCGGTCTTGCCGCCGGCAGCCTGCTGGTCTTCGTCCTGACCGCCGGAAGCTACGTGACACCGCTGATTCTGGGCGGTCCCAACGACTTCCTCTACGGCAACCTGATTTACGACGCGATCATTTCAGAGCTGAACTGGCCGATGGGCGCCACACTGTCCTTTGCACTGCTGGTCCTGCTCGGGCTCGTGGTCGTGATTTACAGCCGCTTCATGGGACTCAACCAGCTCAACAAGGCCTTCGGGTAGGAGACGCCGTCCATGAAAGCTTGGAGCCTGATCAGAACCTATACGGCAGCCGTCTACATTTTCATGTTCGCGCCGATCGCCGTTGTCCTGCTGCTGGCGTTCAACTCTTCCCAGTTTGGCGGTTTTCCGATCGAGGGTTTCAGCCTGCGCTGGTTCGTCACGCTGTCCGAAAACGAAGCTATCGTCCGCGCCTTCAAAACCTCTTTCATTCTCGGTCTGCTGACCGCCGCCATCGCCACGACGCTGGGCATTCTCGCGTCACTGGCGCTGGTACGCTACCGCTTTCGCGGCAAGGACCTGATCACGGCCCTGCTGATCTCGCCGGTGCTGGTGCCCGAAACCGTGCTGGCCGTCGGGCTGCTGATCTTTCTGCGCTGGCTCTCCATGCCGCGCTCCTTCGCCCTGCTGCTGCTGGGCCACAGCATCATCGCCCTGCCCTTCGTCATTCTGGTGGTACAGGCGCGGCTGGTCGGCATCAAGCGCGAGTACGAGGAAGCCGCCAGAAGCCTGGGCGCCAATCCCTTTCAGACCTTCATGCAGATCACCCTGCCGCTGCTGATGCCGGCGGTCTTCGCCGGCGCGCTCTTCGCGTTCACCATTTCCTTCGACAACATTACCGCGACGATCTTCTGGCGTCCCTCGGGCGCGGAAACCGTACCGACCCAGATTTTCGGCATGCTGCGCAACTCGGTCAGCCCGGAAATCAACGCACTTGGCTTTGTCATGATCGTCATCACCGTTGGTGTGCCGCTCATGGCCGGCGGGCTCGCCCGCTACTTTTCCCGGCAAAAATAATACCCGGCAAAGATGATAAATCACGCCGTAAACAAGGAGGCAGAAAATGAAAATGGATAGTACCAAACGTTACGAGAAACTGCGCGAGAGACTGGGCAACGGCGACCTTGACCGCCGCTCGTTCATGGCCCTTCTGGGCTACGCCGGTCTGGCTGCCGGCGTCTCCGGCGGTGTCATGTCCGGGCTCAGCCGTCATGCGCTGGCAGCCGGAACGGAGCTGCATTTCGAAGGCTGGGGCGGCGTGGTCAGCGAAGCCCTGCGCAAGCATGCCTTCGCCCCTTATGAAGCCAAGACCGGCAACAAGGTGATCGACGCCACCTTCGGCGGCGAGGAAGAAGTCCTGACCAAGGTCAAGGCCTCCGGCGGGACCGACGGTCACAACGTCCTGCATTCCTCGGGCGTGAGCTGGTACAAACGCTGGGTCGATGCCGGCTACGCCAGCGAGCTCAACGAGGCCAACATTCCGAACATGGTCAATGTCATGGACGCGATCATCAAGCCGTTCCGGGCCATCACCCCGAACAGCCTGTCGGCCGTTCCTTACGATTTCGGCACCACCGGTATCGCCTACAACACCAAGTACGTCACCAAGGAAGAAGCCGAGAAGCTCGGCGCCGATCTGCTGCTCAAGAAAGAGCTCAAGGGCAAGATCGGCGGCTGGGGCGGCGACTGGGCCAACCGGGCCTGGTACGGCGCGCTGCAGTCCGGTCAGGATCCCAACAATATCCAGGACTGGGACGCCGTCTGGGACAAGGCCCGCGAGCATCGCGGTCTGGTGGCGAAGTACTGGAGCTCCGGTGCCGAACTGATGGACCTGCTGGCCAAGGAAGAAATCTACGTCACCGAAGCCTGGTCCGGCCGCGCGGCAGCGCTTCAGGCTCAGGGCCATCCGATCGGCTACATCGATCCCAAGAACGGTCTGGCCTGGATGGAAAGCATGTTCGTGCTCAAGGGGTCGCCCATGACCGACGCAGAGGAACTGCTGAACTTCATGCTGGATCCGCAGACCGCCATCGCGGTCGCCGAGGGCCAGAAATACCCGCCGTCGCTCGACCCGACCAAGATCGAGATGACCGACATCATCAAGGCGCTCCCCGCCTTCGATCCGACCGGCAAGCTCGAAGGTCTGGTGTTCCGGGATCCTTCCACCTGGAACCCTGTCGAGAAAGAGCAGAAGAAAGCCTGGAACCGGATCAAGAAGGGCGCCTGATCGGTTTTTGAAACCTGCGCAGGGGCCGGTTCGGCAACCGGTCCCTGCCACCGGTCTTTACGACTTGAAATTTTGACGACAAGGCGGGAATAGCGTGGCGCGAGTTGAACTGAGGGGAGTGACCAAGTCCTTTGGGCTGGTCAGGGCCGTTCAAAAGGCCGATATCGTCTTCGAAGAAGGGTCCTTCACCACCCTGCTCGGCCCGTCGGGCTGCGGCAAGACGACCATCCTGCGGATGGTGGCCGGACTGGAGTCCGCGACCACCGGCGACATCATGATCGGCGGCAAGCGCGTCAACGATCTGCAGATCCATAAACGCAATCTCGGGCTGGTGTTTCAGAACTATGCCCTGTTCCCGCACAAGACCATCGGCGAGAACATCGCCTTCGGCCTGAAGTACCGGGGCGTGTCAAAGGCGGACGCCCACAGAAAAGTCATAGAGGCGCTCGACATCGTGCGTCTGCCCGGCGTCGAAGACCGCTATCCCACGCAGTTGTCCGGCGGTCAGCAGCAGCGGATCGCGCTTGCCCGGGCCATTGTGATCGAACCGGACGTCCTGCTGCTCGACGAACCCCTGTCGGCGCTGGACGCCAATCTGCGTGAAGAAATGCGGGTCGAGCTGAAGGCCATCCAGCACCGGATCGGCGTCACGTCGATCTTTGTCACCCACGACCAGTCCGAAGCGCTGGCCATGTCGGACCGTCTGGTGGTGATGAGCGCGGGAAATGTCGAGCAGGAAGGCGCCCCCGAAGACGTCTACAATACGCCCGCCACCGAATTCGTCGCACAGTTTCTGGGCACCTCGAACATTCTCGACGTGCAGGTGACGGGCGCCGGTGCGCAAGGCACCGGGCTGAACGTGCCGCAATTCGGCCAGTTCGACATTCCGCGCGAACGCGCTGCCGGACTTGAAGCCGGCGCAAGAGCGAAACTGGTGGTCCGGGCAGAGAAACTGAAACTCGCCCCTGCAAACAAAAGCCCGGACGACGGTGTTTCCGCCAACGGTGTCGTTGAAACCGTGGATTATCAGGGTCAGCTCGCGCGTTATTTCGTGCGCGTCGGAGATCTGCCTTTACAGATCATCGCACTGATCGATGACCGTCCCTTTGCCGTGGGTGCGCAGGTTGTCGTTCGTATCCGGCCAAGCGACTGCGCCGTTCTTCCATTCAAAGAGTAGCAAATGCCCAAACCAAGCCGTTTGTTTTATCAGACCCGCGCGCGGCGTCCGGAACTGGACCGCGCCGAGGGCGTCTATATGTGGGATGTTTCGGGAAAGCGTTACCTCGACGGGTCTTCCGGCGCGATGGTCTGCAACATCGGCCACTCCAACCCGCAGGTGCTGGAAGCCATGCGGCGGCAGATGGAAAAATCCACCTTCGGCTACCGGCTGCATTTCGAGACCGAACCCGCCGAACGCCTGGCCGAGAGGACCGCCGCCCTCACCCCGCCGGGTCTGGACCGGGTGTTTTTCGTCTCCGGCGGATCGGAAGCGGTCGAGAGCGCGATCAAGCTTGCCCGCCAGTACACGCTGGCCGCCGGCCAGCCGGAACGCTGGAAGATTATCTCCCGCACGCCCAGCTACCACGGCTGCACCCTGGGCGCCCTTGCGCTGACCGGTTACGCGCCGCTGACCGCACCCTTCAATCCGATGATGCGGCCGATGCCCAAGATCCCGGCGCCGCGCGCCTATCTCGATGGCCTGAACATGGAGGACCCGGCGACCGGGCGGCACTACGCCGACATGCTCGAAGAACGCATCCTTGTCGAAGGACCCGAGACCGTACTGGCCTTTATCGTCGAGCCGGTCGGCGGCGCTTCGACCGGGGCCCTGGTGCCGCCTGTCGGCTACATGGAACGGATCCGCGAGATCTGCGATACCTACGGCGTTCTACTGATCCATGACGAAGTGATGACCGGCGGCGGCCGTACCGGGCGTTTCTTCTGCTCCGAACACTGGGACAAGGCCGCTCCGGACATCATCGCGATCTCGAAAGGCTTCGGGGCCGGTTACGTCCCCCTCGGCGCCATGATCGCCCATGAGCGGCTGGTCGAGCCGGTGCTGGATGCCGGCGGCTTTGCCCATGGCTTCACCTATGCCGGCAACCCGCTGGCCTGTGCCGCCGGTCTGGCGGTGATCGAGGAGATCGAAACTCAGGGGATGATCGGGAACGCGGCGCGCATGGGCGATCTGCTCAAGAAGCGTCTGACCGGTCTGATGAACCGCTTTCCCTTCATCGGCGACGTGCGCGGAATGGGCCTGCTGCTGGCGTTCGAGCTGGTGGCCGACCGGACCACTCTGGAACCGCTGCCACCGGCGATGAAGGCCTTCGAGCGGCTCGTGGACATTGCCTACGACAAGGGCCTGATCATCTATTCGCGCCGTACCCGCGGCGGGACGCTGGGCGATCACTTCCTGGTCTGTCCGCCGATGATTGTCACCGAAGAACAGATCGACGAGATCATGACCCAGCTGACCGCATCGCTCGATGTCTTCGCCGCCGAACAGAATCTTCCGGTGGCGAGCGCCGCATGAGCAAGATCCTCATCACCTGCGCCATCACCGGCTCGATCCACACGCCGTCCATGTCGCCGCACCTGCCGATCACGGCGGACCAGATCACCGCGCAGTCCATTGCCGCAGCCGAGGCCGGCGCGTCGATCCTGCATCTGCACGCCCGCGATCCCAGGGACGGACGTCCTTCTGCCAGTCCCGAACATTTCATGGCCTTTCTGCCCCGCATCAAACAGGCGACCGATGCGGTCGCCAACCTGACCACCGGCGGCAGCGCGACCATGACACTCGACGAACGCCTCGCCGCCCCGCTGGCCGCCGAGCCGGAAATGTGCTCGCTCAACATGGGTTCGATGAACTTCGCGCTTTACCCCGCCGCCGCGCGGATCGACAACTGGAAGTACGACTGGGAGAAACCTTTTCTCGAAGGCTCGGACGATCTGGTCTTCAAGAACACGCCGCGCGACATTGCCCATGTCATCACCGAAATGGGCAGAAAGCGCGGCGCGCGCTTCGAGTTCGAGTGCTATGACCTGAGCCACCTTTACATGCTGCGCCATTTCGCCGACCGCGAACTGATCAAGCCACCCTTCTTTATCCAGTTCGTCTTCGGTGTGCTCGGCGGCGTCGGCGCCGACCCGGAAAACCTCACCCATATGAAACGGATTGCCGACAAGCTCTTTGGCGATGATTATCTCTGGTCGGTGCTTGCCGCCGGACGGCATCAGATTCCCTTCACCACCATGGCAGCGGCAATGGGTGGCCACGTCCGGGTCGGGCTGGAGGATTCTATTTATATCGGCAAGGGACAACTGGCGGACTCCAACGCGCAACAGGTCACCCGGATACGCGAGATCGTCGAGCGCCTGGGTCGCGAGGTTGCCACCCCCAGCGAAGCGCGGGAACTTCTGGGGCTCAAGGGTGCGGACAGAACCGCGTTTTAAGTACGGACAAAATCAATGCCTGGAATCGAAATCCGGCCCGCGCAGATCGAGGATTCACCAGCCGTCGCCGGGATGCTCGCCCGTCTCGCGGCAGAGCTTGGCGACGGTGAACGCTTCCACTCCACAGCCGACGCCATCCGCCTTCACGGCTTTGGCAACAAACCGCTGTTTCGGTGCCATCTGGCTGAAGCAGAAGGAAAATTTCTGGGACTCGCCCTCTATTTCCCGGTTTTTTCCACGACGCGCGGACAGCCGGGGGTATATGTTCAGGATCTCTGGGTCGACGCGAAAGCGCGTGGAACCGGACTGGGCAGAAAGCTGCTGGCGGTTACGGCCTCAGCCGCTTCGGAAGACTGGGGCGCGGCTTATCTGATGCTGACCGTTTATGGCGACAACGAGGGCGCGGTGGCGTTCTATCACAGGCTTGGTTTCTCGAGCGAAGAGCGCGACCGGCCGCTCTGGATCGAAGGACCCGGATTCCAGGAATTGAGGAGGCTAGATTGAAAACGGTTTTTCACGACGCGCAGCGGCGGCACAATCCCAGGAACTTTCTGTCCAGCGGCGCGCAGAAGCCGAACCCGGAACAGCCGGCACGCATCGATGCCCTGCTCGCCGGTTCGGCCGCACTGGGCCTGGAAGTTGTCAGCCCGTCCGATCAGGGTCCGGGACCGATCTCCGCCATCCATACCGCCGAGTATCTTTTGTTTCTGCAAGGCATCCACGCCCGCTGGCAGCGGATCGAAGGCGCGTCGGAGGAAGTCATCCCCAACATCCACCCCGACCGCCGCAACGCCGGCTATCCGAAATCCGCGGTCGGACAGGCGGGCTATCACATGGCGGACACGGCCTGCCCGATTTCCGACCAGACATGGGAATCCGCCTACTGGAGCGCACAGAGCGCGGTCACCGCGGCGGATCTGATCCTGGGTGGCGAGAGATCCGCCTATGCTCTGTGCCGTCCGCCGGGCCATCATGCCTTTGCCGATCTGGCCGGCGGCTTCTGTTTCCTCAACAACACCGCCATCGCCGCCGAGCGCTGCCTGCGGGCCGGACGCAGGCCCGCGATCGTGGACGTCGATCTGCACCATGGCAACGGCACGCAGGGAATCTTCTACGAGCGCGGTGACGTGCTCACGGTTTCCATCCACGCCGACCCGGAGCGCTACTATCCCTTCTTCTGGGGTTACGCTCAGGAACGCGGCGCCGGACCGGGACTTGGCGCCAACCTCAATCTGCCGATCCCGCGCGGCTCGGGTGACGAGGACTTTCTCGGGGCCCTGAAAAGCGGTCTCGAGCGGGTCGAGGCCTTCGGCGCCGACGTGCTGATCGTCGCTCTGGGTCTGGATGCCTTCGAAGGCGATCCCTTCGGCGGTCTGGCCATCACCACGCCGGGCTTCGCACGGATCGGCGCGGCCTGCGCCAGTCTGGGCCTGCCGTCCGTGATCGTACAGGAAGGCGGATACCTCTGCCCTGAGCTGGGCGATAATCTCACCCATTTTCTGCGCGGCTTCAAAGATACCCATGAGACAGGCGCGTGAGCGAAACGGCAGACGTTCTGGTCATCGGCGGCGGAATCGCCGGGATCGGCGCCGCCGCCCGCCTGGCACCGGATGCGAAAGTCATCGTACTGGAGCAGGAAGAGGCCATCGGCTACCACTCGACGGGCCGTTCCGCGGCAATCTTCATCCGCAACTACGGCAACACCACGATCCGCGCCCTGAATCGCTTCAGCGAACCGGTCATGCGCGAACCCGAAGGTATTGCCGACAGTTCGCTGCTTTCCCCGCGCGGTGAATTGCTGGTCGCAAGGGAAGAGGATATCCCGGCCTTCGAAGCCTACATCGCCGGCTCGGACGGCATGGAGGAACTGTCACCGGGCGAGGCCGCCGCGCTGGTGCCGATCCTGCGTCCCGAACGGATCAGCCGCGCGGTGATCGAGCGCGACGCCCGGGATATCGATGTCGACCGGCTGTTGCAGGGTTTTGCCCGCATGCTGCGTGCTCATGGCGGAAAGATCGTGACCCGGGCCGAGGCCAAAGTCATCGCCCGGACCGGCGGTGTCTGGAAGATCCGGACCAACGCCGGGGAATTCGAGGCCCCGGTGGTGATCAATGCCGCCGGCGCCTGGGCCGACGTGATTGCTCGGCGCGCCGATGTCCCGCCTGTGGGTCTTCAGCCCAAACGCCGCTCGGCGGTGATTATCCCGGCACCGGACGGACATGACGTCAGTCACTGGCCACTGTTCGGTTCCGCGGCGGAGAACTGGTACGCCAAACCGGAAGCGGGGAAACTGATGGTGTCGCCGGCCGACGAAGACCCGGTCGATCCCCATGATGCCTGGCCGGACGACATGGTTCTGGCCGAGGGCATCAGCCGCTTCGAAGAGTCGACCACCGTCACGGTCACGCGGGTGGAACGCTCCTGGGCAGGGCTGCGCTGTTTCGTCGCCGACCGCACACCGGTCGCGGGCTTTGCCCCGGACACGGAAGGTTTCTTCTGGCTGGCGGGACAGGGCGGTTATGGGGTACAGACCTCACCGGCGCTCTCGCAACTCGCCGCCGATCTTGTTCTCGGCCGCCCGGCCCCTCTGGCGCCGGAGGTCGTAGCGGCCCTCTCCCCTGCACGCGCAGGACTGTTTATTCAAAAGGAAGCGACTCCATGAGCAATATTACCCGCATCGAAACCGGCCCCCGCATGAGCCAGGCCGTCATCCACAACGGCACGGTCTATCTGGCCGGACAGGTCGGCGTGGCCGGCGAGAGCGTGACCGCGCAGACCACGACGATCCTGGCTAATGTCGAGCGGCTTCTCGCCGAAGCGGGTTCCGACAAGACCCGGATCCTGCAAACGACCATCTGGCTCGCCGACATGAAGGATTTCGCGGAAATGAACGCCGTATGGGACGCCTGGGTTGCCAAGGGCAACGCTCCGACACGCGCCTGCGGCGAAGCCCGTCTGGCGACGCCCGAGTATCTCGTCGAAATCATGATTGTCGCGGCACAGGCATAATTCCGCAGGCCATTATACTCCGGGCACGGGGACTCTGCGCTCCAGTGCCCGGAGTGCCATCCGCATTAAATTTCACTGCACGCCCGAACGCGCGCCAGAACCGGTGTCCACAGCCCTGCTCGCCGTCCATATCGCCCGCGGGATATGCCGACGTCTCGCCACGGGCATACCCGTGCGTTCCCGGCGACAGACCCGTCAGGCGGCAATTCCTTTGCCTCAGCCCGGTGAGGTGGTAGATAACCCCGCCTTTATCTCACTCTAACCTGTTAAAGGTGAGGCGGATTCACGTTTTTCACTGATTCAGCGCGAAACGATCAGACTCTCGCGTCACCCGGCCAAAGCATGAAAACCGACCTTTTCGACTTCGATCTGCCGCGTGAACTGATTGCCCAGCATCCCGCCACCCCGCGCGATATGGCACGCCTGCTGGAAGTCGGCGACAGCCTGAACGACCATAGGATCAGGGACCTGCCCGGCCTGCTGGCACCCGGCGACATTCTGGTGTTCAACGATACCCGGGTCATTCCGGCACGGCTGACCGGACGGCGCGGCATGGCCAGGATCGAGGTGACGCTGCACAAGCGCGACGGGCATGGCGACGCCCAGCACGGCGATCTGGACGCGCGGGCGCCCGCGCAATGGCGGGTTTTCGCCAGACCGGCCCGGAAACTGCGGGTCGGCGAGCGGATCGACTTCGCCGAAGACTTCTCCGCCGAGGTTCTGGCCAGGGGCGAGGCCGGCGAGGTCACCCTGAAATTCAACGTCGAGGGCGAGGTTCTGATCGAGAGCCTGCATCGCCACGGGATAATGCCCCTGCCCCCCTACATTCAGCGCGACGCCGCAGGCGAGGAACAGGACAACCAGGACTATCAGACCATCTTTGCGGCGCACGACGGCGCGGTGGCGGCGCCGACGGCGGGGCTGCACTATACCCCCGAACTGCTGACCGCCCTGGACGCACGCGACCTGAAACGGGTCACCGTCACCCTGCATGTGGGTGCCGGCACCTTTCTGCCGGTCAAGGTCGACGATCTGCAGGATCACAAGATGCACAGCGAGACCGGCATCGTCACCCGTGAAGCCGCCGATACCATCAATGCCGCCAGAGCCGCCGGCGGCCGGGTGATCGCGGTCGGCACCACCGCCCTGCGGCTGCTCGAAAGCGCTGCAACGGATGACGGAACGCTGAAGCCCTTCGCCGGCGACACGGATATCTTCATCACGCCCGGCTATCGTTTCAAGATCGTCGACCTGCTGCTGACCAATTTCCATCTGCCGCGCTCGACCCTCTTCATGCTGGTCTGTGCCTTCGCCGGGCTGGACAGGATGCAGGCGGCCTATGCCCATGCCAAGGCGAGCGGTTACCGCTTCTATTCCTACGGCGACTGCAGCCTTCTGCATCGTGCGGACGGCTGAACACCAACAGTATCTGAATTGAACATGACCGACGACGCGCTCAAATACGAACTCCTGGCCAGCGACGGATCCGCCCGCCGCGGCCGCCTGCATTCCGCGCACGGAACGGCCGAGACCCCGGCTTTCATGACAGTTGGCACCGCAGGCACGGTCAAGGGGCTGCTGCCCGAACAGGTCAGGGAGACCGGCGGCGAGATCGTCCTGGGCAACACCTATCACCTGATGCTGCGTCCCACCGCCGAACGGATCGCCGCACTGGGCGGTCTGCATAAGTTCATGAACTGGAAGGGTCCCATCCTGACCGATTCCGGCGGCTATCAGGTCATGTCCCTGTCGGAACTGCGCAAGATCACCGAAGAGGGCGTCGCCTTCCGCTCGCACCTGGACGGCAGCCGCCACAACCTGACCCCGGAACGCGCCATGGAGATCCAGCATCTGCTGGATTCCAACATCACCATGGTGCTCGACGAATGCACGCCCTACCCCGCCACCTTCGACGTCGCCGCGGACTCCATGCGCCGCTCCATGCGCTGGGCGCAGCGCTGCCGGGACTCCTTCGTCAAGCGGCCCGGCTACGGCCTGTTCGGGATCGTCCAGGGATCGGTCTATCCCGAGCTGCGCCAGGAATCGGCGGAAACGCTGCAGGAGATCGGTTTCGACGGCTACGCGATCGGCGGTCTGGCCGTGGGCGAAGGTCAGGACATCATGTTCGAGGTTCTGGACGCCACCCTGCCGCATCTGACCAGCGAGCGTCCACGCTATCTGATGGGCGTGGGCAAGCCCTCGGATCTGGTCGGCGCCGTCCAGCGCGGCATAGACATGTTCGATTGCGTGCTGCCGACCCGTTCGGGGCGAACCGGTCAGGGCTTTACCCGGCGCGGCACCATCAACATCCGCAACGCGCGGCACCAGACCGATCCCCGGCCGATCGATCCGGACTGCAGCTGCCGAACCTGCAGCGCCTACAGCCGTGCCTATGTGCACCATCTGATCCGCGCCAACGAAATGGTCGGGCCCATCCTCTTGACTATCCATAATCTGCACTATTATCAGGAACTAATGGCGGGTCTGCGCGATGCGATCGAAAAAGCCCGTCTGGATGATTTCGTGCAGGACTTCACCGCGCTTCAGGCTGGCGGGGACCTGCCGGCACTTTAAGATGTCATTTCGCTTCGGCTGAAGTCTTGAGAGCAGCAGAAAAACCATGCAGCGACGAAATCATGTCAAAGCCTGAAACCGCTCTTTCCGGAGCGAAACAGGCGATCCGCGATCAGGCGCTGGCCCTTGGCTTCGATGCGGTCGGCTTCGCGCCCGCCGTCCTTGGGTCTCAGGCCAAGGACGATCTGCGTGGCTTCGTCGATCAGGGCTATCACGGCGACATGGGCTGGATGGCGGAAACCGAGGAACGGCGCGCCGACCCCAATGTTCTCTGGCCCGAAGCCCGAAGCGTCATTGTGGTCGCTCTCAACTACGGTCCCTCGCGCAATCCCCTGGAGCTTCTGGAACATCCCGACCGCGGCAATGTGTCGGTCTATGCCCGCAACAAGGATTACCACGACATCCTGAAAAAGCGGGTCAAGGCGCTGGCCCGCTGGCTCCACCAGGAATACGACGAGGGCGTGAAGGTCTTCGTCGACACCGCGCCGGTGATGGAAAAACCGCTGGCGATGCAGGCGGGGGTCGGCTGGCAGGGCAAGCACACCAACCTGGTATCGCGCGAGGCCGGATCCTGGTTTTTTCTGGGCGAAGTCTTCACCACACTCGCGCTGGCGCCGGACCCGGTGGAGGCCGATCACTGCGGCTCCTGCCGGCGCTGCCTAGACGTCTGCCCGACCGATGCTTTCCCCACAGCCTACCGGATCGACGCGCGGCGCTGCATCTCCTATCTGACCATCGAGCACAAAGGCCACATCGCGCGGGAGTTCCGGGCCGCCATGGGGAACCGGATCTATGGCTGCGATGACTGTCTCGCGGTCTGCCCCTGGAACAAGTTCGCCGAGCCCACGGGTGAAGAGGGCTTTCTGCCGCGCGCCGAGCTGACCGCGCCGCGGCTGCACGATCTGGCCATGCTGGACGACCTGACTTTCCGGCAGGTCTTTTCAGGCTCTCCGGTCAAACGCATCGGCCGCGACCGCTTCGTGCGCAACGTGCTGATCGCGATCGGCAACAGCGCCGCACCTGATCGTCTGCTGGGGGTGGTGGAAAACCTGCTGGAAGATGATTCGCCCCTGGTGCGCTGTATGGCGGTCTGGGCGTTAAAACGGTTGTCGCCCGGGACTGACGTCGCAGCGCTGCGCGACAGGCTCCTGCCCGGTGAGGAAGACGCCTCGGTCCGGGAAGAATGGATCGCGACGGAAATCTAGGCGCGAAAACAGCACGACATCGGTTTGGACGATCCGCTATGGTGATTGCTGTGGTGATAATGGTTGACCGAGCACAGATGGGCGAAGTGAAAGTATGAGCCAAAAGCGCCGCTTCGCAGTCGGCATTATTGCCGTTGCGGTGATTCTGGCGGTCGGCGCCGGGTGGTATTTTTTTCGTGATTCCCGGCCTCCCGGAGAAATCGAGCTTTCCCTGCCGATCGCCTGCACACTCGGCGAAGACTGCTTCATCCAGCAGTATGTGGACCTGGACCCGAGCCCGGCCGCCAATGACTACAACTGCGGCAGCGCGACCTACAACGGCCACAAGGGCACCGACTTTCGGATCAGGACGCTCGCGGATGTCACGCGCGACGTCCCGGTTATCGCGTCCGCGGCCGGCCGGGTCACCGCCCTGCGCGACGACGTCGCCGACCATCTGGTCAAGTCCGAAGCGGACCGTGCCGCAATCAAGGACAAGGACTGCGGCAACGGCGTGGTGCTCACGCACAGCGGCGGCTGGCAAACTCAGTACTGCCACCTGCGCGAGGGCTCGGTTGCGGTGAAGAAAGGCGCTGAGGTGCAACGGGGCGACCGGCTCGGCTTTGTCGGCTATTCCGGCAACGCCGCTTTCCCGCACGTCCATCTGTCGCTCCGCAAGGACGGCAAGGCGGTTGATCCTTTCCGCGGGATCGACGGCGGCCCGGCCTGTGGCGAAGGATCGGTTCCACTCTGGTCGCCGCAGGTGCTCGCGCAGATGCGCTATGAACCCTCAAAACTTCTCGGCATCGGCTTTTCGGACGCTGCGGTCAAAACCCGGCAACTGGAAACAGGCTCGCTGCAGGCGTTCGTGCCGTCGACATCGTCAAAAGCCCTGGTGTCCTGGGGCTGGGCGATCAATCTCAAAAAAGACGACCTGATCGTCACGGCCCTGCACAGCCCCCAGGGAGAGATTGCCCGCAACACAACGACACTCAAATCAGACAAAGCCCAGTCCATCCTGTTCGCCGGCAAAAAGCGACCTGCCGGCGGCTGGACTCCGGGGCGTTACCGCGCTGTGTTCAGCATCGTCCGCGACGGCAAAGCCCTCATCGAAGCGGAGCAAGCCGTCGAAATCGACTAGACCGGATCGGATCTGGCGTGATTCAACCCAAGACTCTGATCACTGAAGAGCGGGTTGCGGCGATCCGGCCGTGCTTTCCGGAACTGTCTCTGCCGGTTTTGCCGGATAGCAGATGAAGGTAATCCGGACCGGCTGAATCAGCGGGCAGCGGGTCCAGAGCATGTCTTCGTCGTGAAAGTGCAGCCGGCCGTCGGAGCAGTCCTCTTGCGCACGCGCGATCACCTGTTGGGACTGGTTCAGCTGGCTGCTGTAGCAATAGGACAGGGCTTTGGCCGTCGGCACATCCTTACCGCTTTTCAGAATTGCAGGATCGAAACCGGCCGGAATCGAAGTTCTGAAAGGCGCGGGCGAACAGGCGCCAAGTCCCAGGAGCATGGCCGCCGCAAAAACCGCGCGGCAGTAAATTCGACCAGGCACCAGCTTTACGCTCCCCAGCGAACCGTCTCCAGAACGGACCGCATTTCCCCAATGCAGGGAAACACGATCAGACTCTGCGGATCCGGTCGTTCAACAGCCGTCGGGGCATACACCCCGGCACAAGAGTAACTCAGTTGAGTTCGATTTCGACCGCGCGGTTGCCTGCCTCGCGCACACCATCACCGGTCTGAACGAGAAGCGCGCCCTCGCCAACGGCAGCTTCTTCACGGATGCGACTTGCCGAAATGCCGGCATTCACGAAGGCTGCGGTAATCGCATCGAGACGCCGGCGCGAAAGCGCCAGATTGTAAGCGCTTGACCCGGTGCTGTCTGCATGCGCCGTCAGTCGGACCGAAAGCCCGTCGTTCGCCTTTACAGCCGAGATAACGCCGCTAAGGGAATCCTTGCCGACAGGCGTGGGGTTTGTGCTGTCGAATTCGAAATAGACGATGAACGAAGCCCCCTGAGGCGAAGGCGCAGCCACCGGAGCCGGAGCCGGGCTCATTGCCTCCAGCGTATAGTTCACCGGCGTCAGCTCGAAGGTCGCCGCCGCTTCGACAGCCGATATGGCAGTGTCGAATTCGTTCTTGCAGGACTGTTCGTTCGAATTGTCCGCGCGGCGGATTGTACGGTTCGCTTCCGTCGCTTCAATCCAGCAGTCGTAGCTGACCTGTGCCTTCGCGGCAGCCTGGGGCGCCTGAGTCGCGCCACCGCGCTCGAACGCAAACCGCATACGATCCAGCGCCGTCTGGAACATCGGCTTCTGCTCGTCAGTCAGGTCGCGGTCCATGACAGCGTCCGGCTGAACCGCGGAGCGGCGCGCCGCTGTGCGGGCCTTGTGATTGAAATATTCGCCGTCGGTCAGATCGAAAGCATCATCGCGTGCGCCTGCCAGATCGCTGTATCCCTGATAAAGGGCATTGCTGAAAGCGGTCCCGCTCAACTCGAGAGTCTCGGCACTGTCGGTGTCGTGCCAACCGCTGAAGATACCATCGAGGGGACCGGCCGATGCCGGAGAGATCGCCAGCAATGCGGCGCACGTTCCCAAGACCAAAGATTTCGCCTTCATACCCATCCCCTTTTACGTCTAATCCCCGCTGGCTCTGGTCCAAAACCTGGAGAGACACCGTCAAAGTCGGAAAGACCCGTTCCCAGACCAGAATCGAACACAGCAGATTAACGCTGATCCTCCAGCGGTATAGCGATTTTTTACAAATCGGGCAAGCCGCAGTTTCCTCAGCCACGGCATAAAATCCTATAGAATATAAAAGATTACCTTACCCACCCCCGACAATCCACGATGTCTTTTCCGACGAACAGGCAAAGCGGCCGGTTCCCGATATCTGCCCTGATGAAACCGAACGAAACAGCATCACCGGCGGGAAGCTTTATTTGAGTTAAGATTTGTTAAGATTAATGCCTCATATTTAACATGCGTAATATTTCAAGTGTTACATATATGAAGGGCAAGTTTATGTGCGAATCGGTGTTTATGTTTACGCGTTATAACGCGTCGGCGGCACTGTAGATGCCATGAGCCTGAAAGTTGGACTCTATAGTTGAAAAAGGGTTGTAAGAAGTTGAAGCTGCGCCTTTCGAATTTCATCGCGATAAGTGCTGCCTTGTCTGCCCTGGCTTTCAGCTTGCCTGACGCGACGGCGCAGCCGACGCAGACGAGCATGGCTTTCAGCGCCGCCGATACCATGCCCGAACATATGGTCGTCGAGGCCGCAGAGTATCCCTGGAGTGCGGTTGGCCGCCTGAACACCGGCGGACGCGGTTTCTGCACAGGCGTGCTGGTCGACGAACAGCACGTGCTCACCGATGCGCACTGCCTGTTCTATCGGACCGAAGGACGCTGGTGGAAGCCGAACGAGCTGCATTTCGTTGCCGGCTATCAACGCGATACCAATGTGAGCCACTCGAAGGTCAAGGGCTACGAACTGGCCCCCGGCTATCGGGCGCAGGGCGGGGTCAGCCTCGCCAGCATCATGAACAACTGGGCGCTGGTCAAGCTGGAGAAACCCCTGGGGCGGCAGACTGGTTGGCTCGGGCTGAAAAATCTGGACAAAGATCTGATCCAGCGCCTTCGCGACGGCCAGGGCGCACTGTTGCAGGCCGGATACCGTCGGAATGCACAGCATGCCATAACCGTTGGTTTCGACTGTCGACCCGATGGTTTTTTCGCGGCGGAGAGCCGGATCGGCAACCGGTGCCAGCTCAAGCCGGGACGCGCCGACCTGCCGTTTCTCGTCTACATCGACGGAAACTTCAGCGTGGTCGCCAATCGGGTCCTGACCTCACTCGCCCGGCATACGCCGCGCAGCGGATCACTATCCGATGCAAGCTTCCGGGCAAAGATGAACCGTGGCGAGAGCCGGGCGCCGAAGGCCGGCGCAGGAGCGGCCCTGGTCCCCATGGATACCATCGCCCATCTGCTCGAATCCCTGGGCTATCTCGAACCCGGCTCGGGCGCGGCTCAGGCGCCGGTTCGCAGCGCCGCCATCCGGACGTTCGAAACCTCCAGGGGGCTGCCCGTGACGGGCCAGGCCTCGGTTTCTCTTCTGGGTGAAATTATCGAGGCATCACACTAACTCGACCTTTGTCATTGATCACGACGCGGATATCCAGCCATCGACGCTGATCGCCTGGCCGGTGATCCTGGCCGCAGCCGGGCGTGCGGCCATGCGTTTCCCGCGGTGCGTTATCAGGCGTGGGTGATGTAGCAAAGGGCATAGACCGTACCCAGGCGCTCTCCGCTGAGAGGCAAGGCGATCACCCGATAGCTGACGTTGCCCAGCGAGGTGGGAAACACCTCGATATCCTGAATCGGCCGACCGGCCCGGGCGACTTCCCGCCCGACGGTCATGATCCACTCGGTCACCATCGGCGTGTATTCCACCACGACCTCACCGCTGTCCGACGCCTTTTGACGGGCACCGCGCATTTCTTCGGCGAAAGACCGATCCAGACTGGCAGCGCCGCTCGATGAATCGCAACTGATCAGCAGAGTATTGGGCCAATGCTGGGCAACTTCCCGAGGATCGATATTGATCATGGCGGGAACCTGACGCCCGTTCCGCAGCTGGTCCCAGTAGGTCGCGATGTCGCGCGGTTGATTGCTCGCACGCTGGGCCTGTGCCTCTGTCAGCCTTTTATGGTGCTCGACTGCGGCCTGTCGACGCTCCAGCGGAGTCATTTCGCCCTGAACAAGGCTTTTCCGGCGTCCGGCGGGCACATCCCGTCCGGGCGCCTGTCCATTGCGCAGAGGGTCGATTTGCTGAATATCGCCAGGGCTCTGGGACGAATTCTGCCCAGGCGCTGGTTGAGCCGGCGGAGCCTGTCGAACGGGCGCCTGGGGCCCAGCGCGCAGAGTGGGTGCTTCGACGGCAGGGCCTGCTGCCGCTATCCGCTGGTCTTGCGGACGCTCGCCGGTGCCGGAGTCATCCTGGACCGGAGGCGTCACCTGCTCGCTCGGGGCGTCATCGCCCAGAGGGCGACGTTGCGCCTCTGCCCGCTCTGCAGCCAGCCGGCGCAATTCCTGCTGCCGTGCCTGCAGCGGATCAACCTGGTCGTCCGCCTGCACCGCGCTCTGCGGTACATCCTGTTCAGGAGCCTTTTCCGGCGTTTCATCCGGAAACGCGGCTTCGACCCGTTCCACGAGTTCCTTCACCGCCTTGGAGGGTGCTTCAGAAGGTGGTGCGAAAACATCCGCCGGGGTGGCAACACGCACAGCCCGACGACGCTTGATCATGCCGCTGGTCAGCGATGCGGTCGGCTGTACGCCATCCATAACTCCGCCGTCCAGTAAATCCTCAGTTAATGGATTCATTCCAAAATGAACTCCCGCCCGTTATGCCAGGTAACCTTTTTCAGGTCTTTTTCACGCAACAACCGTCGTCGTGGTCATGCCCTTCGGGCTTTTCAAAGAGGGCTCCGAACTGGGGGCATAGAATGCTCCCCGAAGCCTTCTTGAGATAATCGTCAAGCGCCCGAACCATAAGTTCCTGTGCGCTGTTGTTCAGATGTGCAGCGGCAAGCTTCAACATCAGGTGCCGCTTCTCGTCAAGCCGCAGCGACATCTTGACCCGTCCCAGATCGTCAAGTCTTGGGGTAAAGGTTTCCTTGGCCGGTTCTGTCGGTCTCGGTGGACGGATCCTTCCAGATTTGCGGCCGCGCTTCGCGCCTGCCGAATTGCCGCGACGCGCAGAGCCCTTGCGTTCGGGCTCTTCGTCGGAAACGAAGGAAGACTTCAAGGCAGCCACCTGCTCGCGCAGCGTCTTCTGTTCCTGTTCCAGCTGCTGCGGCGCGACATACGGCACGCTTCCACCGGCAGGTGGCGCGTTGCCGGACGGAATCGCACGCCCCTTGGGAACCAGAAGCGAGGAAGTCAGCGAGGCCGCTTTCATAGTCATTACCTGTTCACCCATGTCAGACACCAACATTGAACGCTTGCTTCTGGCCTTCGGCCGCTGAGCTGGACGGCATAATCGTTTTGCGCTGACCCGCGCTCGTACGGGCGTCCAGATACTCCCAGAGCTTTTTGATTTCCTCGGCGGAACGGCCCGCTTTGGGAATTTCCATGACCGTGCGTCCGTCAATCATCGATGCGGCAAAATCGGTACGATGGTGAATGATCGTAGGCGCCACGGTGCCATGCTGGGACAAGGCAAAGGCGGCCTCTGTGGTCATACGCGCCCGCGGGGTTGCGCCGTTGATCACGAAGACCAGTGGTTTACCAAGATTTTCAACCAGCTCCACCGTTGCGCCGGCAGCCCTCAGATCATGGGGACTCGGGCGGGTCGGAATGATGATCAGATCCGACACCCGCACGACGTCTGCGATCGTGTCGGTAATGGCGGGCGGAGTATCGATCACCACCAGCTTGATTCCGGCATCTCGCATCCGCTCGATGTCTTCAGCCAGCCGGGATACGTAGGTACTCACGAAAACCGGTGTTTCGGCCTGTCGCTCGTTCCACCAGTCAGAGAGGCTGCCCTGGGGATCGGTATCGACCAGCGCCACCGGACCGGCGCCCATCCGCTCGGCCTGCACGGCGATATGACCAGCCATGGTCGTCTTGCCCGAGCCGCCCTTCTGGGAGGAAATCGCCAACACCCGCATTGATATCAAGCTCCTATTTCGCGCAGACCTGCATCAGGTCCACTGGCTTGTTCCGGGCTTTTGCGCTGTGTGCGCAGCCCCGAAACTCCTGATTCCGCCGACTATTTGCCGTCATGACGCCGCGAGATCCATACGCCCCAAGACCCGGCGGATTTCTTAGTCACGATCAGATTACCCTATGATGGTAGAACTTAGCTCTTAAGAAGGGGTTACTATTTAAGCCGTTGCGTCGAATGACAAAATATTGATTTGTATAAAATTTTATCTAAGCAACCAACCCTGTTTTTACTGTATCTTTATTTGATATTTTATTTAAATTTCTTGATCTTAGAACTGAAAATCTTCGAGAACCGGGAAAAGAGAGCATCCGGTAGCCATGACGGCATTATATATAGTCGCATAAATGAATAAATATGCCTGACAGGCGCCGGATTTTCTTTTGCAGAAGCGGCACGGATGCAAAAAAATGACCCCGGAACCGGTGATCATTACCGTCGAAGCAGCACTTTTCACCGTTTCGCTGGCCGGGATTCTCAGCGATGCCAGACACGGTGAACACAATGATTTCGCGTTTATAGCCGTCACGCTCACACTGTCGAACGGACAGCAGGGAACAGGTTACAGCTACACCACCCGCCCGTTGGTCGTGGAAATGTATCGAACGGTTACCCCCGACGTGTCCCGGGGACCGGTGTCACCTTCGACCAGGAAAAGCTGCGGCCCTACCGGCAGACAGGGTAAGCTTCGGCACCCGCAACCGCCGGGGAGCTGTCGCCCTCTCTCAGATATCCGGCAGGCTCTGGTCCATCTGGCGGGCGGGCTGATCGCAGCAGGTGCCGACGATCTTGCCGGGAACGCCGACCACGGTGCAACGCGGCGGCACGTTGATCAGGACTACCGAAGCGGCCCCGACCTTGGCGCACTCGCCGATTTCGATATTGCCCAGAACCTTGGCCCCGGCACAGATCAGCGCGCCCCGGCGCACTTTCGGGTGACGGTCGCCGCTTTCCTTGCCGGTTCCGCCGAGGGTCACGTCCTGGAGCAGGGAAACGTCGTCCTCGATCACCGTGGTTTCACCGATCACAACGCCGGTTCCGTGGTCGATCATGATGCCCCTGCCAATCCTGGCCGCGGGGTGAATATCCAGCCCGAAAACTTCAGAAATACGGTTCTGCAGGAACAGGGCCATGGGATGCCGCTTGTGGGTCCAGAGCCAATGCCCGATGCGGTAACACTGTAGGGCGTGAAAACCCTTGAAATAGAGCACGGGCTCCAGATGGCTGGTGCAGGCGGGATCACGGTCAAGCACCGCCATGATGTCGGCGCGGATCGCCGAACCGATTTCAGGATCGGCCTCGAAGGCTTCGTCGAAGATCTGCCGCAGCAGCATCGCCGGCATCTCGGAACTGCCAAGTTTCTGCGCCAGATGGAAGCTCAGGGCTTCTTCGAGACGTTTGTGGTTCAACAGAGTCGAATGGAGATAGCCGGCCAGCGCAGGTTCCTGCTCCACCATCTCGATCGCTTCACGCCGGATGTGCGACCAGACCGGATCGCAGGTGGCAAACTTCTTGGCCGTGCTAGACATCAGCGTTTCCTCATTCCCGTCGTATAAAGCGCGGGAGATATAGCTACATCTCCCATTTCTGACAATACTACCAGCACGTCAGAAGCCCGGACCGACCTCTCCGTCCCCCAGGCACCGGAGCATGGGCTCCGGGGACCGGTAGACGGCACTTTAGGGATAACGTAAGAACTTCAGTTTCCAAGTCCACCAAAAAAATCTAATGGCAGTATGAGAATTTCTAACAACTGCTGCTCAAAACCCACGGAAATGCAGCATATTCCACAGGCGGGAAAATCATGAAAGAACAGATTATCGGCAGTCTGGCGGCGTTGGAGTCGCATTACGGCGCCCCTGGCGATCTGGCGCTCAGAAAGGAACTGACTGCACTGGACCCGCACTGCCGGCACTTTATCGAACTCTCTCCCTTCATCGTGATTGCCACGGCATCCGCATCGGGTGCCGCGGATGCCTCGCCACGCGGCGACGCGCCTGGATTTGTGCAGATTGTCGACGACCGGCAGCTTCTGATTCCCGACCGACCCGGTAACAATCGCGTCGACAGCCTGAGGAACCTCGTCGAGAACCCCAATATCGGCCTGCTGTTTTTCATCCCCGGCATGAACGAAACGCTCCGGTTGAACGGCACCGCCGTCCTGACCACGGATCCGGAGATTCTGGCGAAGATGGCCGTCAATGGAAAGCCGCCCCGCTCCGCCCTGCTGGTCACCATCGACCAGGTGTTCCTGCAGTGCGCCAAGGCGCTGGTGCGCTCCAAACTCTGGAACCCGGAAAGCCGGATCGAACGAGAAACCTTTCCGACCCTGGGACAGATCATCGCGGATCAGGTCAAGGGCGTGGACAGCGCGGCCGCAGATGAAAGGATCGAGATTTCGATGAAGACACGGCTCTATTAGAGCTGCATCGACATAAAGCAGGAAAGCCTGACTGCGGACCTTCCCGGGTATTCCGGGTACAGATCCGCGGGAAGACCGGTCGTCTTTACCGACAACCGTTGCGCCATCACGCCGGACCAGGGCTCCGGCTTCGGGCAGACCGACACCGGCGTTCGCTCAACCGAAGTCTTCGAACTGATCGATTGCCGCCCGGTCATAGCCTTTGCTCGCAAGCAGCAGCTGCCGGGTATAGGCCTGCGCCGGTTCGCCACGCGCCAGTTCATCGGAAGTCACTTCCTCGACCACCAAGCCGTTGCGCATGACCGCAATGCGATCGCAGAGGTGCGAGACCACCGCAAGATCGTGACTTACCAACACGAAGGTCAGCGAGAGTTCCTCGCGCAGCCGCATGAGCAGGTTCAGAACCTCAGCCTGGACCGAAACATCAAGCGCGGAGGTCGGCTCGTCGAGCAGCAGAATCTTCGGCTTCAGGATCAAGGCGCGGGCGATGGCGACACGCTGGCGCTGGCCGCCGGAAAGCTGGTGCGGAAAACGGAAGCGGAAACCCTGGCCGAGCCCAACCTGCTCCAGCGCCTCCTCCACCCGCCCGCCGGCGTTGTCGAGACCGTGAATGGCGATCGGTTCGCTCAGAGTGCGGTTGACCGTGTGACGCGGATGCAGCGAACCGTAGGGGTCCTGAAAGACCATCTGTACGGTTCTGTAAAAGGACGCCGAGCGGCGCGCGCCCGGATCGAGTTCTTCCCCGTCGATGCTCATCCGGCCGCGCCAGCCGGGCGTCAGACCGCAGAGCGCGCGCAGGATGGTGGATTTTCCCGATCCGGATTCACCAACCAGACCGAAGGATTCTCCGGCGGCGATCCGACAGCTCACATTCCTGACCGCATGCACCAGATCAGCGCCGCTGGAAAAGACAACGTCGAGGTCCTGAATATCGATCATAGATTTCTCGGGCATGGCGTTAAAGCAACCACGCCGGATCGCGGGTCAACACCGGCAGGGCCGCATGCCGGGCATCAATCTGCGGCAGACAGTTCAGCAGTCCGCGGGTGTAGGGATGCTGCGCCTGATGAAGTTCGGACGCCGCGATTTCCTCCATCACCCGTCCGCCGTACATCACCAGAATACGGTCGCAGAACGAGGCCACCAGATTGAGGTCGTGGCTGATGAAGATCAGCCCCATACCGCGCTGGGTCACCAGATCGTCCAGAATCGCCAGCACCTGAAGCTGAACCGTCACGTCGAGCGCCGAGGTCGGCTCGTCGGCAATCAGAAGATCGGGGCCGGTAATCAGCATCATGGCGATCATGATCCGCTGTCCCATGCCGCCCGAGACCTCGTGCGGATAGGCCCGGTAAACCCGTTCCGGCTCGCGGATGCGCACCGCGTCGAGCATCTCCAGCGCCCTGGTCTTCGCTTCGGCCCGGGAGGCCCTGGCGTGAGCGCGGTAGGCCTCGGTGATCTGACGGCCGACGGTCATAACCGGGTTGAGCGAGTACTTGGGGTCCTGCATCACCATGGAAATCCGGCCGCCGCGCAGGTCGCGCAGTTGCCGGTCGGGTGCCGAAAGCAGATCGATGCCGTCAAAATTCAGGACTTTAGCGCTGACACGTCCGGGTGGCGGCGTCAGGCGCAACAGCGCCCGTCCGGCCTGCGACTTGCCGGAACCGGATTCGCCGACGATCCCCAGCTTCTCGCGACCGAGATCGAAGCTTACCCCGCGTACCGCCTCGACCAGTCCCTTTCGGGTATCGAAAGATACACAGAGATCGCGTACCGAGAGCAGAGGTGCTGTCATCTCATTCACCGCTCTTGGGGTCGAGAACATCGCGCAATCCGTCGCCCAGCAGATTAAAGCCGAGGCTGACCACGAAGATCGCGATTCCGGGAATGGTCGCCAGCCACCACTGGTCGAGCAGGAACTTCCGGCCTGAAGAAATCATCGCGCCCCATTCGGGCAGAGGCGGCTGCGCGCCCAGCCCGAGGAACCCCAGACCGGCGGCGGTCAGGATAATCCCGGCCATGTCGAGGGTCACCCGCACGATGATCGACGAGGTGCAGAGCGGCACCACATGCCCCCAGATGATCCGGCCCGAGGACGCGCCCTGGAGACGGATGGCGGCGATGTAGTCGGTGCGCCGGATGCTCAGGGTTTCCGCCCGGGCAATCCGCGCGTAGGGCGGCCAGGAGGTGATGGCGATCGCGAAGACCGCATTCTCGATCCCCGGCCCGAGCGCCGCGACGAAGGCCAGTGCCAGGATCAGGCGCGGAAAGGCGAGAAAGATATCGGTCAGGCGCATCAGCACCCGGTCGACCCAGCCGCCGAAATAACCGGCGCTGGTCCCCACCAGCAAGCCGACGGGCGCGGCGATGATCGCCACCAGCACCACCACATAAAGCGTCAGCCGGGCCCCGTAGACGATGCGGCTGTAGATATCCCGCCCCAGTTCATCGGTCCCGAACCAGTAGTCGGCGCCGGGCGGCAGCAGACGATGCTGCAGGTCGGGGAATATCGGCGAAGAGGTCGCCACCAGAGGTGCGAAAACCGCGACGGCCACGAGAACGCCGACGATGATCAGGCCCAGCAGCGCGAGCCGGTTGGCGGCAAAGGCAAGCCATGCGCCATAGGCCCGGCCGCAGCTTGCCTGAAGATGGGTCTGCGGAATGTCGCTGGTCAGCCAGGTCTTGAGGACGGAGGATGAAGCGTTGGGAATATCTGTCATTTGGCGCGTGGATCCAGCAGCCGGTAAAGAAGATCGGAAAGCAGGTTAAGACTGATGAAGACGGTCCCGACAACGACCGTACCGCCGAGAACCGCGTTCATGTCCGCCTGTAACAGGGAATTTGTGATGTACTGCCCAAGTCCCGGCCAGGCAAAGACGATTTCGGTCAGCACCGAGCCTTCGAGCAAACTGGCATAGGAGAGTGCGATCACCGTCACCAGTGGCACCATGACATTGCCCAGCGCATGCCCCCAGATGACCCGGGTCTCGCTGAGGCCCTTGACGCGGGCGGTGGTGATGTATTCCTGGCCCAGCTGCTCGAGCATAAAGGAACGGGTCATGCGGCTGATGTAGGCAAGGCTGAAATAGCCGAGAATGATCGCCGGCAGAGCGATGTGGCTGCAGGCATTGGCGAAGACTTCCATCTCCCCCGCGATCAGACTGTCGATCAGCAGCATCCCGGTGACCGGATCGACAATGTAGTCGTAGGCGATATCGAGACGCCCCGGACCGGCGACCCAGTCCAGTTTCGCGTAGAACAGCAGCAGCCCAATCAGTCCGAGCCAGAAGACCGGCACCGAATAGCCCAGCAGGCCGAAAACCCGCACCAGCTGATCGGGCCAGCGGCCTTTGTGAACAGCGGCAATCACCCCCATCGGAATGCCGAACAGCACACCGAGAATGGTGCCCAGCGTCGCCAGCTCCAGCGTCGCCGGGAACACCCGCTTGATATCCTCGAACACCGGATTGGCCGTCAGAACCGACTCGCCGAAATCACCGACGGCGGCATTCTTCACGTAAACCAGAAACTGCTGCCACAGCGGCAGGTTCAGACCCAGCTCGACCCTGGCACGCTCATAGGCCGTGGCCGACGCATGGTCGCCGACCGCCGCCAGAACCGGATCGATCGGCACGACGCGGCCGATAAAAAAGGTGACCGTAAGAAGGCCAAGAAAGGTCAGTCCCAGGGTCACCACCGCGCCCAGGACCACCCCGATGGGGCGCGGCAACCGGCGACGGGTCCACCCCGTTCTCCCGGCTGCCGCGTTATGCGAACCGCTTGTCACGTAACTTCCAGACCTGTCAGTCCTTGGTCACCTTGTAGTAGCGGTTGTCATCGAACGCCGGGCCGATGATGAAGCCCTTGGAGTTGACGCGTTCAGCGATAACTTCAATTTCCTGCAACATGACGACGAAAGGCGAGACCTGCTGGTGCTCCCGCTGCAGGGCAATATACATCTTCGCACGCTCGGCCGCGTCGCGTTCCAGCACGGCGGCATCGGCGTTCTTTGTCATCTCGGGAATGTCCCAGGCGTTACGCCAGGCCAGCGGTTTGGACTTGGCGTCGTCGCTGTTGTCCGGGTTGCGTGCGAACGTATCGGCGTTGGTGTGCGGGTCCTGATAATCCGGACCCCAGCGGCCGATGTAGATATCATGATTGCGCGCCCGGTATTTGGTCAGCGTCTGCTTGCCGTCGCCGGGAATGATTTCCAGCTTGATCCCGGCCTGAGCGAAGGTCGACTGAATCGACTGCGCCATTTCGGTGATCTCGGCCGTGTTACGGGTGTCCATGGTCACGTTGAAGCCGTCCGGCAAACCGGCTTCGGCCAGCAGGCTTTTGGCCTTCGCGATGTCGAGGCTGAAGGGGGTTTCGGTCAAGGCGCCGAGAAAACCCTTGGGCAGGAAGGCCTGATGTATGGTGGCCTTGCCTTTCATGATAGTCTGCTCGATGCCTTTGTAATCGACCAGATACTTCAGGGCCTGACGGACCTGCGGCTTGCTGAGGTATTCGTTCTTCTGGTTCAGGCCGAGATAATAGACAGCCCCCTTCTCGCCCTGGCGAACGCGAATGTCGGTGTTGCCTTCGAGACCCGCCAACTGATCGGCACCGAGCTTGCGCGCAATATCGATATCGCCTTTTTCCAGCAGCAGGCGCTGGGTTGCGGGTTCGGAGATGTGACGGATCACGACGCGCTTCATGACCGGCATTTCGCCCCAGTAGTCGTCATTCCGGTCGAGCGTCAGAACCTCATTGGCTTTCCACTGGCGCAGCTTGAACGCGCTGGAGCCGGCATAGGCGGTACGCAACCACTTGTGGCCGAGATCACCGTCCTCCTCGTGCGCCATGACTTCCTTTTTGTCGACAACCGAGCTGATGGTCGCGGTCAGGCAGTAGAGCAGAAAGGTCGGCGCATAGACCTGGTCGGTTTCGATGGTCAGGACGTCGCCGTCGGCCTTGATCTTTTCCTTGGCGTTTTCCGGCGTAAAACCGAACTGGGTAAGAATGAAGGCGGGGGATTTGTCGAGGATAATCGCGCGCTGCAGGGAGAAGGCAGCGTCTTCGGCGGTCAGGGGATTACCGGAGACAAATTTGATGCCGGGCCGGATCTTGAAGGTGTAGGTCTTGCCGTCGTCCGAAATGTTCCAGCTTTCGGCTACCACACCGAAAATCTTGGAGACATCGTCAACTTCGTACCCGATCAGCCGGTCGTAGGTATTACCGGCATATTCGGCGCCGGAAAATTCAAAAATCTCGGCGGGATCAAGCGTGATGATATCGTCGATCACATGCGCCATCACCAGAGTGTCTTTTGGGGTTTCCGCGAAGGCTGCCGGTGTGTTCCAGGCCATGGCGGCAATCGCGGCCGCGCCTAATAGTCTACGCATCTTCCTGCTCTCCTGTTGTTGTCCGTTCAGTGCCGGGCCCGAGAGCCCAGAACGCACTTCTCCCGCACTTTCTGGCGGGCTGTTGCGCGAAAGCATGCCTTATCGGCAGAGAACTGTCCACGGCCGCAGATTTACCTCATCCCGCCTGCCGGACATGCGGTCCGGTTTTGCCCTGAAGCACCACCATCGCGCCGAGAGCGATCACGGCACCGGGCAGCACCATGAGGCTCGCGGGTGCCTGACCAATCGCCCAGGTGATGGCCAGAACCAGTACGGGGTTCATATAGCTGTAGGCCATGACCTTTGTCGGACCGAGTCTCACGGTGGAATACTGGGTGAGGAAAAAGGTGATCAGAGTGGAGAAGATCGCCAGATAGACGATCCCCAGATACACCTCCGGCCTGATCGCGGACCAGTCGGTTGACGCGAGTTCGGAACCCGAAAGCAGCAGCAGCCAGACCGATCCGGTCGCGAGCGTCCAGAAGGTCATCACCGGCATTGGCTCGCCCCTGTGGAACAGCTTTACCAGGGAGGGATAAAAACCAAAGACGACGCAGCCGGCGAAAAAGATCAGATCGCCACGATTGAGTTCCAGCGCCAGCAGGCGATCGGGATCGCCGCGAAAAACCACCCACATGGCGCCGATCGAGCCCAGGACAAGTGCGATCAGCTTTCCGCGATTCAGGCGATCCTTGAGCAGCACCGCGGCGACCAGCGCGGAAATACCGGGAATAAAAGTAAAGAGCGCACCGGTATTGAGCGCGGTCGTGATCTGAAGCGCCTCGAACATCGACCAGAAGAAACCAACCATACAGGCGCTGATAACCGCGTAGCGAAGCAGATCGCGCAACCCCGGCAGGGAGAAACCGTACCTGAAAATCACGATGGGCAGAAAGAGCGCCGCAGCGAGCAGAAACCGCAGGAAGGTCAGGACCAGGGCATCCAGCCCCGGGGCGATCGCAGCGCCGACCGGAAAGGAAGTCGCGACAATAAACGTCGCGATCATCATCCGCCCGTGGTCGCGCCAGCCGACTGGATGAGACAGCTGCACGGATGGTGAAACGGCCACGGTTTTAAAGGCGGTCCACGACGGAATAGATCGCATCAATGCAGGACCAGGCCAACCGTCCGCAGCGATCGGGCGACCAGCCGTAGGTTTCATCGGGTGAATCCACCGTGTCCTTGAAGGGCTGCTCCAAAGTCATGGACAGGGAACCGAAGGTCTCCGCCGTATAACTCGTACACATGGCCAGACTGGCCTTGCCCGGCGGTGTCTCGGGATAGCCGAACCGGGTCTGAAAGTCCGGAGAGATTTCGGCCAGCTTCGTCCGAAAATCCCGATAGAGCGCGATCTGCGGTTCGGTGATCGAGGGAATTCCGTTGAAGCCGGCAATGAAGTTGTACGGCAGGGCCTCGTCGCCATGAACGTCCAGGCAGAACTTCATGCCGGTCTGATGCATGCGTTCGCGCACCAGAAAAACCTCCGGGCTGCGCTCCATGGAGGGATGTTCCCATTCCCGGTTCAGGTTCACGCCCGCGGCGTTGGTCCGCAGGTGACCGCGACGGCTGCCGTCCGGGTTCATGTTGGGAACCACATAAAAAACGCAGCGTTCCAGCAGCGCCCGCGCGACCGGATCGTGCGGATCGGTCATGCGTTCCAGAAAGCCTTCCATCCACCACTCGGCCATGGTCTCACCAGGATGCTGGCGCGCGATCACCCAACAGGGCAGACGCTCCTTGTCCGGCGTTCCGATGGTCAGCAGATCCATCGCCTGCCCGTCCAGGGTCTCGCCCAGAACCTCCAGCGAAACCCTGGGGGATTCGGCGGCGCTGGCGATCAGATCGGCGTGACGTTCCATGGAAAAAGGTGCGAAATACGCGAAGTAGATGGCGTCCTGCTCAAGCGTGTGATGCAGGGTCATCACCTTGCCGTCAAATGTTGTTTCCACCCGAAACCAGGTTTCACGGTCGTAGGAAGCAACCGCACGATAATCCTCGAAGCCGCCAGCGTAGGTCACGTCCCCGGCATTGACGATATCAACCTTGATCTTTGCGCCACGGCGATCGATCAGGCGGAAGTAGAACCACTGCAGAAACTCGGAGTCATTGTCCTTGAGAATCCTGACCTTGGGATTTGCGGCCGTGCCAAGGTCGACGATCCCGATATTACCGCCGTCGAAACTGCTGTTGATCTGCACGAAACCTCACAAAAAGCGGTGAAAGCACGGGCAGTCCGCGAGACTAAGCCGCGCGGCCCGTGCCGGAATTGCATCAGGCCGACAGCATAGATTTTCCCCGGGGAGGGGCAACCGCAATGTTAGCTCGAATTCCGCTCCTGCGCCTTCAACACGATCCCGGTTTCAGCATCCGGGCCGTGGCGCCCCTACCCTGGGGGCCGTTGCGGCGAACGCTGCCGGGCGATTGTGAATGCCGCACTCGGTTTTTTCCGACCCGGCCCAGCGGCCGGAACGGACCGAATTTCCATCCAGCGGCGGCAGCGTGCAGGGTGCACAGCCGATCGACAGAAAGCCGTCTTCGGTCAGCGGATGACGCGGCAGCTTCAGATCGTCGAAGGCGGCATCGATCTGTTCGGCGCTCCAGTCGATGATCGGATTGATCTTGTAGCGTTCGCCGTCGAACTCAATGCGCGGCAGATAGGATCGCAGACCACCGTGGATCCACTTGCGGCCGGTGATCCAGGCGTCGAAGCCCTCAAGCGCACGGGCCAGCGGCGCCACCTTGCGCAGTTCACAACAACGAACGCTGTTGCGCTGCCACAGTGTTCCGTCCGGATCTTCCTGCGCCAGATCGGCCGGCAGAGGCTCGACCGAACGCACGTCGGTCAGCCCGAGCCGCTCGACCAGTCGATCACGATAATCCAAGGTCTCCGGAAAATGTTTTCCGGTTTCGAGGAAAATCACCGGAACGGATCGATTGATCTGCGCCACCAGTCCCAGGACGACGGCCGATTCCGCACCGAAGGACGAGACCACGGCGATCCGGCCGGCAAAGCCCTCGCCGATCGTTGCCCGCAGTAGCTCCCGATCGGGCAGCCCCTGATAACGTTGCACCAGGCTCTGCGACGTCACGTCTGTTTTCTGTTTCATTTTCTGTTCCATAAGGCGCCTCAGGCCACGGCCGGGCGGCTGCGGCGCAGCGCCATAGCCGGTCGCCGGGCATCGGATCCCGGCTGATAGGTCACGGAAATCCTGGAGACCGCGTCTTCCCAGGCATCGGCCGTAGCTTTGTCGGCAACTTCAAAAGCGTCGAAACCGCAGCGCAGCATCAGCAGAAACTGATCCCGCAGAACGTTGCCGACAGCACGGACCTCACCCTTGAAACCGTAGCGCTCGCGCAGCAGACGGGCATAGGAATAGGCCCTGCCGTCGTTGAACTTGGGGAACTCCAGCGCAATGACGGCGAAACGCGCCAGATCGTCTGCCACCAGTGCCGGCGGCTGGTCGCTTTTCAGGCGCAGCCCGAGCGCGGTATTGCGGGCCAGAAGCTCTTCCCGGTCCTTCTGCCAGCGCTCGAGACTGACGATGACCGGTCCCTCGACCAGTTCGTCCTCGTCGGCAATGCTCTGCCAGCTATCCGCGATCAGCAGGCCATCCTTAATGAGCGGCATAGAGCTTCTCCTTGAATGGCGCCATACCGACCCGGCGGTAGGTATCGTTGAACTCTTCACCGTCCGAGCGCATTTCCACATAGGTATCGATAATCTGCTCCACCGCGTCGACCACGTCGTCATAGGAAAAGGCCGGACCGACGATCTTGCCGATTGCGGTATTCTCATCAGCGCTGCCGCCCAGGGTGATCTGGTAGAATTCCTCGCCCTTCTTGTCGACACCCAGCAGGCCGATGTGACCGACATGATGATGGCCGCAGGCATTGATACAGCCGGAGATCTTGATCTTCAGGCCGCCGATGTCGTGCTGACGCTCGAGATCGCTGAAACGCTCGGTGATGCGCTGGGCGACCGGAATGGCCCGGGCATTGGCCAGATTGCAGTAATCCAGCCCCGGGCAGGCGATAATATCCGACAGCAAACCCGCATTGGGAGTTGCCAGTTCGAAATCGGACAGCCCCTGCCACAAGGCATAAAGATCCGCCTTCCTTACGTTCGCCAGAACCAGGTTCTGTTCGTGGGTGACCCGGATCTCGCTAAAGGAATAGGTCTCGGCGAGATCGGCCACGGCATCCATCTGCCAGGCGCTGGCATCCCCCGGCGGCTTGCCGGTGGGCTTGAGCGAAATGGTCGCGACGGCATAACCGGGCTGTTTGTGCGCGGTCACGTTGGTCCGCACCCAGGCGGCAAAGGCGCGGTCTTCGAAGCGTTTAATCTCGAACTCGCGGACGCTGTCGTCCAGGCGTTCGTAACGCGGCGGGGCAAAGTAGCTTTCGATCCGCGCGATTTCGTCGAGGGGAAGCTGCAGTGCAGAGTCCCTGATGTGCGACCACTCTTCCTCGACCAGCCTGGCGAATTTTTCTATCCCCTCACTGCGCACCAGAATCTTGATCCGCGCCTTGTAGAGATTGTCGCGCCGGCCGAGCTGATTGTAGACCCGCAGGATTGCTTCCAGATACGAAAGCAGGTGTTGTTTCGGCAGGAACTTGCGGACAGTCTGCCCGATTACTGGCGTGCGGCCCAGACCGCCACCGACCATCACCTCGAACCCGACTTCGCCCTCGTCGTTGCGGCACATCTGCAGTCCAATATCATGGACGCGCACCGCGGCCCGGTCATGGTCGGCCCCGGTCACTGCAATCTTGAACTTGCGCGGCAGGAAGGTGAACTCCGGATGCAGGGTCGACCACTGGCGAATGATCTCGCAGTAGACGCGCGGATCCTCGATTTCGTCAGCGGCGGCGCCGGCGAACTGATCCGAGGTCGTGTTGCGGATGCAGTTGCCGCTGGTCTGAATGGCGTGCATCTCGACCTTGGCCAGTTCCGCCAGGATATCCGGGGTCTCTTCGAGCTTCGGCCAGTTGAACTGGATGTTCTGGCGCGTGGTGAAGTGGCCGTAGCCCTTGTCATAGCGCCGGGCGATGAAGGCGAGCTTGCGCATCTGCACCGACGAAAGCGTGCCGTAAGGCACAGCCACGCGCAGCATATAGGCGTGCAACTGAAGATAGAGGCCGTTCATCAGACGCAGAGGTTTGAACTGATCCTCGGTAATTTCGCCGCTGAGGCGGCGCGCGACCTGATCCCGGAACTGTCGAACACGCTCGTTAACCAGCGTATGGTCGAACTCGTCGTACCTGTACATGACTGATTTATCCTACCTGGGATGCTGTTTCGGATTCGGCCTGATAGCCCAGATCCGTGCGGATGCTGGGGCCTCTGGCGCGAATGATTTCCCGGACTTCGATCGGGCGGAGACGGCCCTCTGCGTTATTGACCGTCATCAGGTACGGGCCGACCACTTCCAGAGCGGCCGCGGGCGTTTCCGCCGCCGCCAGCAGGCGGGCGGCATCTTCCTTCGACGCGGCCACGAAGCTGTCGGTCAGACGCGCAGTCCAGCTGCCGTCCTGGGCGCGGTAGACAACGGCGCCATCGCCGAGGCGGTTGGCTGTCAGTATTTGAACGCTCATCACTAATGTCTTTCCTTAATCCGCAGGCTCTAAACCGCCAGGCGCTGTGCCGGTTCAGCCTGTGTGGCGAAGGGTGCAAAATCCTCCGCAACGGCGCCGCCGGCAGCAGAAACCACATCACCGACAATAAACAACCCGGGTCCCTTGATGCCGTTCACCAGAACCAGCCTGTCAAGATCAGCGAGTGTTCCAATGACTGTTCTCTGCGACGGCAAGGTGCCGTTCTCGATCACAGCCGCAGGGGTCTGCGGGTCCAGACCATGCTCGATCAGACGCGCACAGGTCCGGGCAATGGTGGAAACGCCCATATAGATCACCAACGTCTGTTTCAGGCGCGCCAGGCTGGCCCAGTCCAGATCCGGCTCGCCGTCCTTTGCGTGGCCGGTGACAAAGGTCACGGCCTGCGCATGGTCGCGGTGAGTCAGGGGAATACCGCTGACCGCAGCACATCCGGCCGCCGCAGTGATGCCGGGCACGATCTCGACCTCGATCCCGTGACGGGTCAGATAATCCTGCTCCTCGCCGCCGCGTCCGAAGATAAAGGGGTCGCCGCCCTTGAGACGCACGACATGTTTGCCCGCACGGGCTTCTGCGACCAGAATGTCGTTGATTTCATCCTGAGTACGGGTATGGCTGCCGCGGGTTTTGCCAACATAGATCCGTTCGGCATCGCGCCGGGCATAGTCCATGATTTCCGGCCCGACCAGCTTGTCGTAAACCACGACATCGGCGTGCTGCAAAGCGCGCATCGCCTTGAAGGTCAGAAGATCAGGATCGCCGGGGCCGGCGCCCACGATCGACACCCGCCCCTGCTGCTGCTGCCTGGCCGAAACGGCGTTGACCAGAGTCAGCATCTTCTCGCGCGCGGCGGTCTCATCGCCGGCAAGCACGGACGCGGCGACCGGGCCCTCGAAGAAACGGTCCCAAAAACGCAGGCGGCCGCGGCCGTCGTGGATGTTGGCCTTGACTGCCTGACGAAAACTGTCGGCAAAGCGGGCAAGCGCACCAATCCGGGCCGGCAGCAACGTCTCGATCTGCGCCCGCAGGCGGCGGGCCAGAACCGGTGCGGTCCCGGCACTCGAAATCGCAATGGTGATGGGATCCCGATCGACGATCGCCGGTGTATTGAAGTCGGAAAGATCGGGCCGGTCCACCACATTGACCGGACGGCCGGCCGCGCGGGCAGCCTGAGCAACCGCTTCATCGCGACTGGAAACCCCGGTCGCGGAAATCACCAGCATTGCGTTTTCGAGGTCTTCCGGCCGAAACGCGCGGCGCTCCAGCCGGATCGTGCCGTCGCGCTCAAGGTCCAGCAGTTCGTCTGCAATGTCGCGCGAATCAAGCCCATCGGATACAACCGTGACGTCTGCCTGCGCCTTACGCAGCAGCCGCACCTTGCGCAATGCGGTTGCCCCGGCGCCAACGACGAGGCAGGATCGCTCCGTTACCTGGAGAAAGGTTGGGAAATACTTCATTGCACCTTTAACCCGACGCTCATCTCATCGTCCAATTCCAAATCCGCCCGCATAGCGGGGCCGCACTTGCTGCTTGCAGAAACAGTCGTCCGTCCGCTTACTGCCTTCCCTCACCCATGGCCCCAGGAAAATGAGCCCAGAGCACTGGCAGTTCCGGGAAGGAACCGGGTTGATCCATTCTATTTCACACAAACAACCGTGCATTTTTCATATTCTACATTTGATCATGCAGTAAATTTATTCAATACAAATATTTTGTGTTAATTATACTCCCTCGCCCCTCTCGCCCCGACAAGTGGCGCAAAGGCTGCGGAATTGAAACCAAAACCACCTATTCGATAGTGAATTTCAATTTTCACCCGTAATAGGAAATTTATCCATTGGTCCCAGGATTATCTCGCAAATGCAAACATGACGAACCGCGGTTCTCACAAAATGCCGGACCGTTAACTAAACTAATTAACGAAATATTTACTAAATATTAACACTCTCTTTACATACTCATTTGCGTTCTAACAAAAATTGTTGAGCAACCCGAACAGGCCTCAGGAACTTTATCTTATCGCACACCAACAAAACTCACGCCTGTCTACTGCCAATGAATCTTATCCCATTTCATGCTGCCAAACGAATGAATCGAACCCGCACAGATTGTATCTCACCACCAAAGACAATCAGTATTTTGTCATTTTTTCCCAAACCTGCCCGCAACCCCAGTATTTCAGGATCTTTTCAGAAGGGAGTTAAAGCGTGACCAAACTCAAACGAATCAAGCAACAGAACTTCAGGGTACAAATTTATGAAGGAAAATATTCATATTAACGATTATTATAAATTGAAAAAATTTGAATCTAGTTTTTTCAATTGGGCGAAAAAAAGGGCAGCATATGTTGAAAGGTCTGCTGGCCGAGGTGAAATCTGACCTGTGGCGAGTGTTCCGGTTGGCGAGACCCGGCAAACCGTTTGAATTTAGACTATGGAGATACAGGAATGCTCGAACAGCTTAGCACGACAGCTGAAACTGTTGAGAAAGTCGTCTCACCAAACCCGCTATTCGATCACCGGACACCCCTCGCGACAGTTGCATCGGAAAAAGCCCGTACTGCGGTCAAACGCGCAATGGGGGAACGGGTCGACGGGATCAAGGAGGAGCTCTGCGGTCTGGACCTCATTGAGATGGAGATCGTCTTTTCGGCCAAGGACGAGGTCTGCACCTGCTGGTTCGATTACAAGGACCGGCCGAGCTTCACGCCAGCCCTGCTCAGCGACATCAGCAAGGTTCAGGAAAGCCTCCGCGCGTGGCATGAAAAATCCGAAATCGGCGAAAGCAAACTCAAATACCTGGTCTGGGCCTCCCGGATGCCGGGCGTGTGGAACCTGGGAGGCGACCTGAGTCTGTTTGCCGACTTGATCCGTAAGCAGGACGACGCGAAGTTGCGCGAATACGCCTATCGCGTGGTTCGCGAAGGCTATGCAAACTGGACCAATCTGAACCTGCCGATCACCACCGTTGCCCTGGTTCAGGGCGATGCCCTCGGCGGCGGGTTCGAAGCGGCGCTCTCAAGCAATCTGATCGTCGCCGAACGCAGCGCCAAGTTCGGCCTGCCGGAAATACTGTTCAGCCTGTTCCCCGGAATGGGCGCTTACAGCTTCCTTTCACGCCGCATTACCCCGTCACAGGCGCAACGCATGATCATGAGCGGCCGGCTCTATGGTGCTGAAGAGCTTTATGAACTGGGCATCGTCGACGTTCTGGCCGATGACGGACGCGGTGTGGAAACCTTTCATCAGTATGTCGCCAAGAACGAACGGCGCCATACAGCCCATCGGGCAATCTTCCAGGCCCGTCAGCGGATCAATCCGGTCACCCTGAAAGAGATGATGGATATCACCGACCTCTGGGTCGATACGGCAATGTCGCTGGAAGAAACGGATCTGAAGAAAATGGCACGCCTGGTCTCGGCTCAGGACCGGCGCCGTACACGTGTCCTGCAATCCGCTTAATACTGACAAAATAGACCGAGGCGGAAATCATCCGATCCGAAAGACGGCAAGTGGCTTGAAGAAGCGGCACCCTCCGGGGATACCGACGACCACAAATATCGAGGAAACGCCCGACAGGGGTTTTGCCCCCTGAGATCCATTCCCTGCACCGTCATTCCCGGTCCGAAGGATTTCTGAGACAAGACGTTCGGGATCGGAATTGCAGCCCGAATACGACAAGACCAACTTCGAAACCCGCGGCTAAGACGGCACCGTCTGAATTCGGACCGCGACAACTGCCGAATGATCCCGCACCAGGCATGAAATACGCAGACTGATTTGTGCTTTTACCTGATTCAGTTAAAAGCGATCACACTCTAGCGCGGCGTCGCCCGACGATCCGGCGAAACCTCATGGCCCATGGCGACCCGAGCCTTCTCGAATTCATATCCCAACTCGGCCAGAAGATCCCGCGTTCGCTTGTTCCCCCTGTCCGGCCCCGCATCGCGCATACTCAGCAGCAGACGAACAATACGTTTCGCCCCGACATAACCCGCACTGCTGCGCAATGCATGGGCCTCGTCATGAAACCTGGCCAGATCGCCGGTGTCGAAAGCATCATTAAGATCAGCCAGGATTCCCTCGGCATCGTTCAGGAACTCGTCGAAGACTTCGGCCATAAAGGCCTGATCTGAATCCAGCGCACGCAACGCCTCCAGGGCATCCGGATCAAGAACCGGGTCATCTGATCCGCTGCCGTATCTGGGATGGGAGAAAATCGGTGTGATCAGTTGTCGAGGCTTCATCGTCGCCCCGGCTTCAACGTCAGCCAATTCCTTCTCGTCATCGTCTTCGCTATCCCGGAGCGGTCGACCGGCCTCAAAGAACGGGTCCGGCGAATCCGCGACGGCAGTCAACTCCCGCACCATGGAAATAAGCTGCTGTGCCTCGACGGGTTTGGTCAGGTAACCGTTCATGCCCGCTTCCAGGCAGTCCCGCTTCGCATTCTCGGTGGCATCTGCCGTCAAGGCGACGATCGGCAGATGGGGTTCGTCGGCATGCAGCACCCGATACATCTTGGTCAGATCCAGACCGCTCGTACCCGGCATATTGATATCCGTCAGAACGATATCGAACCGCTCAACATCAAGGCGGTCCAGAGCATCGTCACCGTTTTCCGCGGTCTCGACGCTATGGCCGGCGTTCTCGAGAACGCGTGATATCACGCGACGGTTCGTACCGTTGTCATCCACCAGAAGGATACGGCGGCTGGCAAGAGGGGCGGCCACTTCCCCAATGCTGTCCGCAACCGTCTGCTCTGACGCGCCGCGCGCACCCCCGATTTCCGAGATACCGCTGGAATAGAACAGGCCACTCTGATGCAGAGCGGTCGCAAAGGCCTCTGACGACGCCGGTGAAGCGATCACCACATCAAGGGGCCAGGTGCGCCCGGCTCGGCCTGGCTGATCGCCCGGTGCGACCGTGATAAGCGCGATTCCGCCGTTCGAGCGACGATCTTCCAGATAGCGCGCCAGATGTCCCGACAACTCGTCCCCGTCTTCGGCAGAAACCGCAACCAGAACGTGCCCCTGGCTTCTGTAGCTCTCTATCGCCGAGACGGCTTCGTCGATATTTTCGACGATCTTCACCGCGGTCATGTCCAGTGAACCCAGAACCATTGACCGCCGGGGCTCCGTGACGCAGACGACCATCGGCAACTGGTTCCCGGAGTTTGCAGTCTCCGAAGCGGGCAATACCATCAGGTCCGCCTCGTCACCGGGCTCGCAGTCGAGCTGACTGGTGGTCGGGGCCGGCCGTTCAAAGGGGATGGTCAGATTGAAGAGGCTGCCCTGCCCCTCCTGACTGAGGACTTCGATTTCGCCGCCCATCATCTCGACCAACTGCCGGGTGATGGTCAAACCGAGCCCGGTGCCGCCATAGCGGCGGTTGATCGCATCGTCGGCCTGGGTGAAGCCCTCGAATATTGACCCCAGTTTTTCGGAAGGCACACCGATTCCGGTATCGCGAACCGAGAAAAGCACCAGATCCCAGTTCCCTTTCCGCTCCAGCAGTTCGGCCGAAAGCTCCACTTCCCCCTCGCCGGTGAACTTGATGGCATTACCCACCAGATTCACCAGGATCTGCATCAGCCTTTTGGGATCGCCCCGAACCTCGGTCGACAGACGGGCATCCAGCCGCACACGCAGATGCAAACCCTTTTGCTCCGCCTGGGTGTGCAGCATCCGCCAGACCGTGGACACCACAGCACAGGGGTCAATGTCGTCGAGGTCCAGGTTCTGCTTGCCGGCTTCAATACGGGACAGATCAAGAATTTCGTTAATCAGGGACAGCAACGCCTTGGCCGAAGTCTGGACCGTCCCGACCATGCTGCGCTGATCGGCATCCAGCGAGGTTGTTTCGAGCAGGTCTCCCGTGGAGATCACCGCCGTCAGAGGCGTGCGCAGTTCGTGGCTCATGGTCGCAAGGAACCGGCTCTTGGCCTGGCTCGCTTCCTCGGCCTGGGCCCGGGCACGGTTCAGTTTCTGAATCAGGGTCGAAACATAAGCCGGCAGAACAATCAGTGAAACGAACAGGCCATAGGCAACGAACTCGTTGCTCAGCCAATAGTGGCTGGCCAGTACAGCGCCGCTGAAGCCGATTGCGCTGATGCCGGCGGAAAAAACCAGAAAGCCGACGCCGTAGCGAAACCCGTTGCCGAAAGTGACCCAGAGATAAATCGGGAACAGCACCGACGCCGGTCCACCGCCAACAGCCAGCATGTAACTGAGGGTCAGCAGATCCACCATGGCCATGGCAGCGCGGCGGATCGTCGATTGGGCCGGTGACACGACGATGTGAAGCAGGGCCAGCCAGCCGACGCATAACCCCCAGGCCATGGCATTTTCAGCTGCCTGAAGGCCTGCGTCGAAGTCCAGGAAGAAACTGGCTATGGACAGATAAAGCATCGCCACGCCGCCTAGAACCATCCGGATGGTCGCCTGCTCGTGCTCGCTGTCCGGCCGCTTGGCCAGAACCTGATCGACCTTGTAGCGGCGCGGCCACCAGACCAGCAGCAATGATAGCGGAGCGGCAAAAAGGAACAGAATGAGCAGCAGTTCCGGGACGGGCCATTCGCTGATCGCCCGGCCCGTCGCCCAGAGCGGCCAGATCACGAGGGCGATACTGGCAACGGCCGCAACCGTGAGACTGAACAAGGCAACACGGGTCCGTTTTGCGAGCGACTTCTGGGATGTGCCGGAAGACGCCGCTACCGGCGCAGTCAACAGCGCCTCCGCCGATTTCGACGCTGATTTTCCCGCTGCTGTGTGTTGTTTCTCCATTAAGCGGACTTTTTCAGCCGCCTACGCTCAACTCGTCCGGCGGCGTTTCCAAAATTCTCTCGTGAGGGAAGTGGACAATGATCGTGGTTCCGACCCCCTTTTCGCTCTCGATTTCCAACCGGCCGCCGTGAAGCTCCGTCAGATCGATCGATAACGGCAATCCCAGGCCGGTGCCCGGCACGGCAAGCGTTTCCGTGTTTCTCAGGCGGCCAAAACGGGTAATCGCAACCTTAATCTCTTCCCGAGTCATTCCGACACCACTGTCGGCGACGGCGATTTCAACGCCACCCTGGTCATCCCGGCTTCGATGAACCGACACCGTGATTTTGCCGGCTTCGAGCGTGAACTTCAGGGCATTGACCAAAAGATTCAGCAGAATCTGTTTAACCTTCACCGGATCGACCATAAGCAGCGGAACATCTGGATCGATCACAGTATGAATCTCAATGCGCGCAGCCGCCGCACGTTTCTCGGCAAGCCGCAGAACGTCACCGATCAGGGACGCGAGATCGACAGGCTCTTCGTGAAGCTCGACCGTCCCCGCCTCGATCATCGAAACGTCCAGAATGTCTTTGATGATGTGAAGAAGCAGGTTACCGCTTTCTTCTATATTGCGCGCGTAGTCGCCGTATTTGTCGTTACCGACCGGCCCGAGCAGTTCTGTGCCGATAACCTGGGCATAGCCGATAATGGCATTCAGCGGGGTTCGCAGTTCGTGGCTCATATTGGCGAGGAATTCGGTCTTGCTGCGGTTTGCGACCTCGGCCATTTCCTTGGCACGCACCAACTGCTGCTCGGATGCCTTACGCTCGGTGATGTCAAAGGAGACGGTCACGATGTTGGTCAGCTGGCCGGTCATGTCCCGCACCAGCGACTTGGATGTCAGAAAAATACGTTTCACGCCGTTGACGGTCACGAACTCCTCTTCGAACATCGGCGGCGCTTCACCGGTCTCAAAGGCCTCTTCGTCCAGCGCGATCGAATTGCGCGCATAGTCGTTGTTCAGGAGTTCCATCGCCGTGCGTCCGACGGCTTCGTCCGGGCTGACGCCGAACAACCGGGCCTGATAGCTGTTGACGAAGGCGTAGCGCGCACCCGCCGTGGTCGCGGAAATCATGGCGGGCACCGCATCGATAACCAGGAGCAGCCGTTCATGACTTTCCGTCAGGGCCCGCTCAAGCTGATCTGTATCCTTTTCGTAACGGCGTTCCAGCGTGATCGCCCGCTCGTTCAGCAGCTTCTGATGTTCGCGAAGGCTCAGGAGGTTGCGCGAGCGTGCCCGGAATTCGTGATGGTCCACCGGGCTGAGCAGAAAGTCCGTTGCACCCGATTCCAGTGCCGCATATCGAAAGGCCTGATCTTCATAGGCCGTCACCACCATCACCGGCACGTCAATACAGGGCGGCAGCTCGCGGAACCAGCGGATGAACTCAGCGCCATCCATCCGCGGCATCTTGAAATCGGTGACCACCAGATCAGGCACGTTGCTTCTGGACCACTCGAGTGCGGCCTGCGGTTCGGCAAAAGCCTTTACCGTAACATTGTCACCGATCGAACTCGCCAGCTTCTCGAGCACCCGGCGATTGGTAACACGGTCATCTATGACGACGATAATCGACATCAATCAGCCATTCGCATTAGATACGTCCCGCCCCCAAGGATGGTTTCAGCGGCAAAACCAGGAACCTTTTTGATACCAATACACTAACCAGACTAAAGCTAATGTTAACGCTGTTGAGAGATCACTCGAACAAAGTCCCGCATATTTTGCCGCAAACGCCCTGCGATTCTACCAAGAGTGAGCGACAGCAAATTATTCAATACTCCAACGAATCAACTACATCGATGGTTAATTTTCAATTAAAGCGTTATATACGAGCGATTTTTAGAGCATTATTATCTGCATGCACACAAATTTATCACACCTGCGCCGACTTCGCACCGGGCAGCCATTCCTGCAATACCAGTTCCAGAGTGATGCAGATGGAATTGCGTCCGGGCAGGAATCGTCCGCCCAACACCCGGGCATCCGGCGTCGAAATCGTGCCGCTCAGAGTGGCTTTGAGCCGCCCGTCTTCTGCGGGGCCGATCTCTCCGGCGAGCGTCAGGATTTCAACGCCGGGGCCCTGCGCGGTGACGATTTTCTCTTTGTCTCCCGAGCCGTATCCCAGGACGGCATCAACCAGACTGCCGACGGCAGAGCGCACCACGGCATGCCGGATTCCGTTTTCCCGGCAAGCCTGCTCGATGCCCTCGACCAGGTCCTCGTTGGGCCGCAGGCGAATGATCGCTGCGCGGCCATAGGCGCCCTGCTCGATTATGGTCCCCGTCATTCCATCCCCTTCCTGCGTATTCCGTACGGGTCTTTTGTTTCTCTCGGCCGGCGGCCGGTATCTCCCCGAGCGATCAGCTTGAGGACTCCTCAAGCTTTGCCGCTGGACCCAGGGCCCGACGGGTGGAACAGGGCGTAATTGGTTTCGCTGTCGTAGGACACAGCGAAACCGGCGCCTTCAAGAGGAGCAGCCATGACCACGGCCCCCGCTTCACCGAGGATACAGCCCTCCACAGGCAGATACCCGCCGTGGACCCTTCCATCGGCGTCCACCATGACCGCATGGCAGTGCACCAGCGGAACACCCCCTTCTCCGAGACCGAAGATCGCATTGGCGCCCAGCAGCAGCACCGGACCGGCCAACTGGCGCGCCGCACCGTAGGTTGCCACTCGTGCGCCCGTCTCATCAACCATTCCGGTGAAGTAACTGACCTGATCGAAACTGCCCGACAGAATCTGAAGCGCAGCGCTTTTTATCCCCCTGGCCGACAGGCAGCGCGCCAGCTCCGCAAGAAGCTCGGCACCAGGCGCCAGCCTCAGCCGCAGGTCCCGTCCCGTTTCCGCCCAGGTGAAAACGCGGCGGGGCAAAAGCGGATCGCCCGGCTGGGTGACTGTACGACGGCCACCGGCCGGCTGGCCCTCCTGCCGGAGCGCCGTCAACTGCCGGCCGCCTTTGCATCCGGACGGGGCAGATCGCCACGCTCGTAGAGCTGCTCCCGGATCAGGTGCTTGGGCACCTTGCCGTAACCGGATTTCGGCAACTCGTCCCAGAACACGAAGATGTGTGGAATTTTGTAACGCGACAGCTTGCCTTCCAGGTGTCCGATCAGGTCCGCGGCGGAGAGTGCCGCATAACCGGTGGCTGATGAGCGGACCACCACGGCGACGCCCGCCTCGCCCCATTTGGAATCGGGCACCCCCAGCACCGCGACCTCCACGACCCCTGGATGGGTCAGCAGAACTTCCTCGGCCTCGCGCGGGTAGACGTTCGAGCCGCCGGAAATGTACATGTCGGACGCCCGGCCCGTCAGATAGAGAAAACCTCGCGGATCCAGATAGCCCAGATCACCGGTGTGGAACCAGCCCTGCCTGAAGACCTTGGCATTGGCTTCCGGATTCTCGAGATATCCAGCGAAGACGCCGGGGCCGCGCACACAGATCTCGCCCCGCTGATCGGCGGGCAGGATTTCACCCTCCGGGCCACGGATCGCGATTTCCATGCCGCTGCGGGCGAAACCGCAACTGCCAACCGGCATCTCGTCGTCGTCGATGCTGTGGCAGTCCGCCGGAAGATAGGTAATGCAGCCGGTCACTTCCCCCAGGCCGTAATACTGCACGATCACCTTGCCGATTTTCTGCAGGGCAACGACCTGATCTTCGCGGTACATCGGGGCACCCGCATAGATCACGTGCCGCAGGGACGAGTGGTCATAGCGGTCAACCGCGGGATGGCGCACCATCCGGGTGAGGATTGTCGGCACCGTGAAGATGTTGGCGACGCGATGCTCTTCGACCAGCCGCCAGGCCTCTTCCTCGTCGAAACTGCTGCCCGGCAGGAGCACCGATCTGGCGCCGCGCACCACCTGCGGCATGGCATGGGCGCCCGCGCCGTGCGACAGCGGCGCAACCACCAGAGAGGCATCGTCCGGCCCCAGTCCCGGCATCTGATCGGCAAGGAAGTTGTTGACGACGAAGCACATCTGACCGTGGGTCAGCACCGCCGCCTTGGAGCGTCCGGTCGTCCCCGAGGTAAAGAAGTACCAGCAGGGATCGTCGTAATGCACTTCGGCTTCGGTGAATGACGTTCCTGAATGCTCGGTGACTAGCGCCTCGTAACCCGCCTCGCCGTCACCGGCCGACCCGATGCAGACGACCTGTTCCAGCCCCGGCTGTTCGGCGCGCACCGCTTCAACATGCCCGGCGAAGATCTCTTCATAGATCATTGCCTTTGCGTTGCTGGCAGCCCCGAGGTAGGCGACCTCGGGCGGCGTGAGCCGGAAGTTGCAGGGCACCCAGACGGCGCCCAGCTTGTAGGCGGCCCACATGGACTCGAACAGCTGGTTCGAATTGCGCGAGATCACCAGGATCGCATCGCCCTTGCCGATGCCACGGACTTTCAGGCCCGCGGCCACCGCATCCACCCGGGCATTGATTTCGTTCCAGCTCCAGGACCGATCTCCCCAGACGAGGCCCGTCCTCTCGCCGTAACGCTGTGCTGTCTGGGTCAGAAAGTGCCCCAGATTCATAACTGCAGTCGTTTGCCTCACGCGTCCCCCCAGTTCCCAACCTAACGCAGCGGTTCCAGGATCGAGACATAGTTGGCGACGGCCGCCCCGCCCATGTTGAAAACCCCGGCGAGCTTTGCATTGGCGACCTGAATATCGCCGGCCGTGTTGGTCAGTTGCATCGCCGAGAGCACATGCATCGAAACGCCGGTTGCACCGATGGGATGGCCCTTGCTCTTCAGACCGCCCGACGCATTGACCGGCAGCTTGCCATCCTTGTGGACCCAGCCCTCGGCAATCGCCCGTGCGCCCTGCCCCTCGGGCGTCAGCCCCATGGCTTCGTACTCGATCAGCTCGGCGACGGTGAAGCAGTCGTGGGTTTCCACCAGCGACAGATCATCCAGTGTGACCCCGGCCTTTTCGAACGACCTCTGCCAGGCGACCTTACAGCCTTCGAACAGGGTAATGTCGCGCTTGCTCAACGGCAGGAAGTCGTTGACCTGTACGGCCGAACGGAAGATCACCGCCTTCTTCATGGTCAGGGCGGTCTCGACATCGGTCAGCACCACGGCCGCGGCGCCGTCGGACACCAGCGAGCAGTCGGTGCGCTTCAGCGGACCGGCAACAATCGGGTTCTTTTCGGAAACGTTGCGGCAGAAGTCGTAGCCAAGGTCCTTGCGCATCTGCGCCCAGGGATTGAGCGCACCGTTCTTGTGATTCTTGGCGGCAATAGCGGCCAGAGCGTCGGACTGGTCGCCGTACTTCTGAAAATACTTCTGAGCGATGCCGCCGAAGACTCCGGCGAAGCCGCCCTCGATCTCGCCGTCCTCTTTCAGGTAAGAGGCCTTGAGCAGCGTATTGCCGATCTCCACACCGGACAGCCCGGTCATTTTCTCCACACCGACAACCAGAACGACCCGCGCATGTTTGGCATCGATCGACTTGATGCCCTGATGGATCGCCGCGGAACCGGTCGCGCAGGCATTCTCGATCCGGGTTGCCGGCTTGAAACGGAAGCGGTCATCGGTCTGCAGAACCAGAGACGACGGGAAAGCCTGTTGCGAGAAACCTTCGTTGAAATGCCCGACCAGAATCTCGTCGACATCATTAGGCCCGAGACCAGCATCCTCCAGGGCCTGCAACGCCACTTTTGCAATCAGCGATTCGACGTCGTCGTCTTCATGTTTTCCAAAGGGCGTATGGCTCCAGCCCACGATACAGGCAGTCATGCTTTCCTCCATTTTCGAACCGGCTCGCCCGCGACAGCATCACCCAGAGACCGGGTCGGATCAAACCTGCGAGAGCAAGCCGTTCATCTTGATTTATCAAAAGCTAACAAACGTTAGGTGTCGTGGCCAGAGACAACAGATGTTTCTTTCCGGCAGTTTAACGCGCGCCGATAACAAGTCACCGCAATTTCTCCGGCAACGGCTTCACAGCCATGGGAGCAGATCAAGAAATGCCGGTCCCGGGATTTATCTTGTATACGAGATTTTATTATGCAAGATAATTATGCTACCATGGAGTCTGGTCGGAATCGCTATGGACAGAGTTGAAGACTGCATCAGCTTTCTCATGGGAAAAGCAATGCAGCAGATCACAAAACAGGCCCGAGAGAAACTCGCCCCCTTTGGCGTCACGCCGCCGCAGTACGCTGTCTTGAAGGTCCTGTGGGAACACGACGGAACCAGTGGTGCCGAGATCACCGCACGCCTGCGCATCGACAGCGCAACGATCACCGGCCTCATCGACCGTCTGGAAGACGCGAAGCTGCTGGAACGTCGCGGTGATCGCCAGGACCGGCGCGTTCACAGGCTTTATCTGACGCCCAGAGGCCACGCGCTTCAAGACCCCCTGGACGACGTCATGACCGGATTCAATCGGGACGCCAGCGACTTCATGGGACCGGATGCGGAGGCCGTGATGCACTGGCTCGGCAGAGTTGGAAACGTCAGCAGATAAGAGAAGAATCATGTTCGATACGAAAATCGCGGTTGTCATTCGCGACGACCTGGAAGTCTGGCAAAAGCTCAACGTGACCGCTTTTCTGGTGAGCGGCATTATCGGCCGGAACCCGGCTGTCATCGGCGATCCCTACGAGGACAAATCCGGAAATCAATATAACCCGCTCGCAGTTCAGCCGATGATCGTTCTGGCGGCCGATGCCGAAGGCATCAGAAAGATATTCGACCGGGCGAGAAGCCGGGGGGCCCGCCTGTCGCTTTATATCGAGGACATGTTCAAGACGGGTCACGACGCGGCTAACAGAGCCGCCGTAAAACGTTATGCAGCGGACGAGATGAACGTGGTGGGTCTTGCCCTTCACGAAGACAAAAAGATCGTCGACAAAATCACCAAAGGCGCCAGGCTTCATCCTTAGGGTCTGCCCCCCCCCCCTCAAGTCTACTGCCTCAAGTCTGGCCCCTCACGCTTGAACTCTGCGTTCTTCAATAAGAACACGGAATCAACTCGCGGACGGCAGAGATTATCGGGGATATCGGGCGCAAGCCGGGGCCAGTTCGGTTTCTGCGAACCGTCATCCCAGTTCATCCATGGAATCGGCGCTGTTCCCCTGCCGTGCGACGCAAGGTCATCGCGTGAGGCATAAACCGGGAACGCCGACTGCTTCTATTCCGGCAATCAGCCGCTGATCGGCGGCAGGGTATCCTGAAAGCGGACCGGGCGGCCCAGAGGATCGCCGAGCAGCTCGCCGTCACGCATGACGATGCGCCCGCGGATGACGGTCGCCATCGGCCAGCCGGTCACGGTGACGCCCTCAAACGGCGACCAGCCGCACTTGTAGGCCAGCCAATCCGAGGTGATCTTGGTCCGGGCCTTGAGATCGATAATCGAAAAGTCGGCGTCGTAACCCACCACAATCCGTCCCTTGCCCGCGATGTTATAAATCCGCGCGGGACCGGCAGAAGTCAGATCAACCAGACGCTCAAGCGACAGCCGTCCGGCATTGACGTGGTCGAGCATCAGCGGCAGCAGGGTCTGAACGCCGGGCATACCGGATGGGGAATTGGGATAGTCGCGCGCCTTTTCTTCCTTGGTATGGGGCGCGTGATCCGATCCGATGACATCTACAATCCCCTGCCGAATACCTTCCCACAATCCTTCGCGGTGACGCTCGTCGCGGATCGGCGGATTCATCTGAGCGTACGATCCCAGCCGCTCGTAGCATTCCGGCGCCGCAAGCGTCAGATGCTGCGGCGTGACCTCGACCGTCGCCAGATCCTTGTTGGCCGCCAGCAGCGGCATTTCATCGGCGGTGGTGATATGCAGCACGTGAATACGCCGTCCGGCCTGTCTTGCCAGGCGCAGAATACGCGTCGTGGCTTTTACCGCGACCTCTTCGTCCCGCCAGACCGGATGCTGTGAAACCGGCGCTCCGTCGCGCACCAACCGCAGACGTTCACGCAGGCGCGGCTCGTCTTCCGCATGAATGGCAACGCGGCGGGTGCCATGCTTGAGGACTTCCAGCAGGGTCTCGTCATCTTCCACCAGCAGACTGCCGGTGGAAGAGCCCATGAAGATTTTAACACCGCAGCAGCCCGGGTGGCGCTCCAGTTCACCAAGCCGGTCGGCGTTCTCTTCGGCGGCGCCGATGAAAAAGGCATGATCGGTCCAGGCCCGTCCCTCGGCGCGGGAGAACTTGTCATCCAGATCCGCCGTGCTCAAGGTCAGCGGCAGGGTATTGGGCATCTCGAAAATCGCCACCACCCCGCCGAGCGCCGCAGCGGCCGTCCCGCAGGCCAGATCTTCCTTATGCTCGAGCCCGGGTTCGCGGAAATGAACCTGACTGTCGATGACCCCCGGCAGCACATGCAGCCCCCCGGCATCGAAGCTTTCCCGCGTCGTTGCCGAACGCAGATCACCGATCGCGGCTATCCGGCCACCCAGAACGGCAACGTCGGTTTCAATGAGACCGGACGGTGTTGCGACGCAACCGCCTCTGATCACCAGGTCATAGCTTTGGGTCATGTTCTCAATCCTTCAGTGCGCCCAGGACGGCGCGGCGTTTTGCTCTTTTGCACCTATCCGGCGCGGCGTTCCCGGCGTTCCCGGATCAGTCTTTCGAACAGCGTAACATACTGCCGGACACAGGCGGCTTCGGTGAATTCGGCGTCAAAGCGCTTCCGGCCCGCGGCGACCAGCTGCGCCGCAAGCCCGTCTTCATCGATCGTCCGGGTGATCGCCGCCGCCAGAGCCGGGGCATCGTCAACCGGGACCAGCAGAGCGTCTTCATTGTCGCGCACCAGTTCCAACGGGCCGGTTGAAGCCGCCGCCACCAGCGGGCGGCCGTAGCCCCAGGCATCGAGGACCACATTGCCGAACGGCTCGACCCGCGACGGGAAGACACAGACATCCGCAGCCGCGAACAACGCTCCCCTGTCGTTACGCCAGCCCAGAAAGCGCACACGATCGGCCACGCCCAGTTCGCGGGCAAGGCTCTGGAGCTCATCCTTCAACGGCCCCTCTCCCGCTATCCAGAGATAGGGTCTCGTCTCAATCACCAGAGCGCGCAGAAGAACATCGAGGGCCTTGACCCGATGCAGACGACCGAGCGCCAGCAGCAGCGGCACATCGTCAGGCGTGTCGAATGTTGAGCGCGCCATAGGCGGCGCCGTCTCGATCCGGGCGAAGTTCGCCAGATAGTGAGCCCGTTCCCGGGGCCAGCCGCTGTTGACGACAAAATCCACAAGTTCCGTCGTGTTGCAGATCAGGTGGTCGCAGTTGCGGAAGTTCTTGATCGGGTAGTAGCCGCCGAGCCGGGCCAGCCGCAGAAAATCGCCGGTCGGGCAGCTAGCGCTGGCGCGGCTCATCCAGGTCATCACCACATCGGGTTTGAAGTCCGCGATTTCGCGCTTCAAAGCAGTCCTGGTGGTAAAATCGAGCCATTTCCGGAAGGGAAGTTCCAGCGGCACCACACCACCGGAGCGCAACAACGAGGCGCGTTCGGCATGACTGCGGATGACCGCGCGGCTCTCATGCCCTGCAGCCTGCAATGCCAGCACCAGAGAAACGAAAAAGGTCTCCGCGCCACCGGCCTTGCCGCCGGACATGATATTGAGAATGCGCATCAGGCCTGGCACCCGGCAGTAAAAAAGGCCGGGGCGGCGGAACGGCATATTGCAACGAAACGAAAGCGCATGGACCTGAATCACCCTTCGCGGCGGTTATACGAGTGGCCAGCCCGCTTGCCAAGCGGGCCTTGCGAAATTCTCCGGGCAATGCCAAGTCTAATGATCCGTCAAAGCCCGAACCCGGCACTCGTCAGGACGATCTGAAAGACAGAAATGCCAGAACACACCAGCGCCAGAAGCCTCATATTGTCACACCGGAGCGTCCTGCGGGTTTCGGGCCCGGACCGCATTGCCTTTCTTCAGGGCCTGGTTTCGAACGACGTTGAAGCGGTGTCCGGAACACGGAGTATCTGGTCGGCTTTCCTTACCGCTCAGGGCAAGTTTCTGCATGAGTTTTTCGTGATCGAAGAACCCCGCGACACAGGCAGCGATCCCGATGAGGGCGCCCTGCTGCTCGAGTGCGAAGCCGAACGCCGGGGCGACCTTCAGAGACGCCTCAAGATGTATAAACTGCGCTCGAAGATACAGGTCGAGGATGCTCACGACACCTATCTGGTGGCGGCACTCTTCGGAGAAAATGCCCTGAAGCTTCTGGAGATGGAAAATCTACAGGGCGCAAGTCGTCCCCTCGCCGGCGGCAAGGTCTTTGTCGATCCCCGACTCCCCGAACTCGGCGCCCGCGCGATCCTGCCCGCTACCGAAGCAGAAGCGATTCTGGGCGATATCGGTTTTCAGGCCGCGACGCTCGCGGACTATGACCGGCTGCGCAGCTCACTGGGCGTTCCGGACGGCAGCCGCGATCTGGAAATCGAAAAATCGACCCTGCTGGAGAACGGCTTCGACGAACTGCGGGGCGTCGATTGGAAAAAGGGCTGCTACATGGGGCAGGAACTCACTGCCCGCACCAAGTACCGCGCCCTGATCAAGAAACGCCTCATGCCCGTGGAGATTACAGGACCTGTCCCCGCGCCTGGCACGCCGCTTCTACTGGCGGGGAAGGACGCTGGCACCATGCGTTCCGCCGTCGGCACACAGGGTCTTGCGACGATCCGTCTGGATGCGCTGGCAACTGCGGAGAGCGTGGAACTGGAGGCGGGCGACAGCAAAGTAACCGCCCGAAAGCCACATTGGATGCAGGCCTAAGGCGAGGCTGACCGGTCGAAGCCCCTCAGAAGCAGTCCACTCCAGATCAAAACTTAAGCCCTGATCCGCTGATGCCCATGATGCATCGCGATCTCGTCCAACGCCTGTTCAACGAAGCGCGCCAGCTGTTCCGCCGGCGCGTTGGGTGGATCCATGCGGGCAAAAAGGTCGATTAAAACCATACCCAGATCAGGCAGACTGGCACTTGACGACAGCGGGTGCAGACCTTCAGGCACTGTGCTGCGGGACAGGGCCATCACACCGAGACCGCTTTTCACCGCCATCTGCAAGCCCGACAGGCTGGCGCTGCAAAAGGCGATGCGTGACGGAATTTCGGCGGCTTCCAGCGCACGAAACACGGCGGTGCGATAGCGGCAGCCTTCCGGATAGACGACCAGCGGCAAAGGTGACCGGGTTTCAGTGTTTTGGTCCCCGCCGGCAACCCAGACAACGGGTTCGGACCAGGTTTTCAAGGGTTTGGCCGTCGTACGCTCGGTCCTGATGCCAATCATCACGTCGAGGTCGGACGATTCGAAATGGTCGCCCAGCGTTGCACTCAGGTCGCAGGTGACTTCCAGGTTCACATTGGGATGGGCCTTGGTAAATCTGCCTAACACCTGCGGCAAAATCGACGTCGCGAAATCGTTGGGTATTCCGACCCGAATCGAACCGCTCAAGAAGGGATCGCCCATTACATCAAAACAGGCATCGTTCAGCGCCAGAATCTCTCGCGCAGTCTCCAGGAGAATTTCCCCCTGCCGGGTCAAAAACGGCGCCCGGCTGTCACGCATCAGGAGCGAGGCGCCGCACAGGCATTCAAGTCTTTGAATTTGGAGAGAAACGGCCGACTGAGAACGCCCGACGACTCTCCCCGCGCGAGTAAAGCTACCGGTTTCGATAACTGACACGAAAGTCCTCAGACTCTCTATAGGCAGGTGCTTTCGCATCACAAGTCCACCGCTCATAGTGGAAATATAATCGTAAGTATACATGTTAATTGGATTGAATTTATAAATCAAGCAATAAAAAACATTAATTTTCCAAATCCAAATAAGAATGATATCGACGTCCTGCACCTCCGTATTCCGTATGCATTCAACGCAGACGACACGCCGGGACCGCCAGTGGATGCGGGTCCGAACCGTTCCTTCTGAACTCGTGATCAGCGGTGTCTGAAGTCTTGAGGCATTCCGGGGAAGAGCCGCAATCAGCTTCTCAAAACCGCGTCATTCACGAGGTCGTCATGGAACAGTTTCTTAAAGTCCGAAACGGCGCAAAAGTCGTTCCGACCTTCTCCCGTAACGAGGCGTCACGGCGCCTGACCATGTTCAGAAATTATATGGCGGACCAGGATCTGGAAGCCGTTCTCTTTACCTCTATTCACAACATCAACTACTTCAGCGACTTTCTCTATTGCTCCTTCGGTCGTCTCTTTGGGCTGGTGGTGACTCAGGAGAAAGCGGTGACCATTTCCGCCAACATCGATGGCGGACAGCCCTTCCGTCGCAGCGTAGACGACAATCTGGTCTACACGGACTGGCAGAAGGACAATTACTTTCGGGCGGTGCAAAGCGAGGTCAGCGGACGTAAGCGCATCGGGATTGAATTCGATCACGTCAGCCTCGAAAATCATCAAAAACTCAGTCAGGCTCTGCCCCAGGCGGCACTGATCGATGTCGGACGCGCCACCATGCAGATGCGCATGATCAAGTCAGACGAGGAAATCGACCTGATCCGGCACGGCGCACAGGTTGCCGATATCGGCGGTGCGCATTGCGTCGAGGCACTGGCCGAGAATGTCCCGGAGTACGAAGTCGCACTGCATTCCACGCAGGCCATGGTCCGTGAAATCGCCAGGCGCTTTCCCCACAGCGAACTGATGGACACCTGGACCTGGTTCCAGTCAGGGCTGAACACCGACGGCGCCCATAATCCGGTCACGTCGCGACGGGTTCAAATAGGCGATATCCTCAGCCTGAACTGTTTTCCCATGATCGCCGGTTACTATACGGCGCTTGAGCGCACGCTGTTCCTCGATCACGCCAGCGACCGGCATCTCGCGCTTTGGGAGGTGAACTGCGAGGTTCATCGGCGCGGCCTCGAACTGATCAAGCCGGGCGCGCGCTGCTGTGACATCGCTCTGGAGCTCAATGAGATCTACAAGGCGCATGATTTGCTGCAGTACCGCAGCTTCGGTTACGGGCACTCCTTTGGAACACTCAGCCATTATTACGGCCGGGAGGCCGGGCTTGAACTGCGCGAGGACATCGATACCGTCCTCGAACCGAACATGGTGGTTTCGATGGAACCGATGATCATGCTGCCGGAAGGCCTGGAAGGTGCCGGCGGCTATCGCGAGCACGATATTCTGGTGGTGAAGGAAGATGGTGCCGAGAACATCACCAATTTCCCCTTCGGCCCCGAACACAACATCGTACCGGCCTGACACAGTTCGACGTCAACTCCCAGGCGAACAGGAAACTGTAGACTGCGGCATTCAAATCAACCTGAATCAAGTTAACAAAAGGCAACTGACGAGCGTTTCTCGCCGGCCCTCCCTGGAGCGGATCATATGGTTGGATCAGATTCACCCGACCGGATCTGATCTGAGGCTCAATGACGAGCGTCGGATGATTCTCAGGGATGTCCAGGTTCTATCTCCTCGACCATGGTTTTCCTCAAGAACACCTCTTTCTTCCCAGACATGGCTCCTGCCCGGACACGGAAGGATTTCGGACAGTAGCAGCCATCCAGAATTGTTTTTCTTTCAAAGGGTAGACAAGCTCCCCCCCTCTAACCACATTACCTCAAATGTGGGTTCCAAGGCTGCCTTGGCTTACAGATTTCCTCGGTCGGACTTAGTTACATTGGAGATATCTCAATGCTTGTTGTGGGCGTGGCACCCGAGCGCAGTTCTTTGCGTGCCGGACTTTCTGCGGGAGGAGGCGGCAAGCTTTCCAGACTTCTGGCCAGTGTCGTTTTCCTCTTCGCCGTCAATGCCGGCTCCCCGGCAAGTGCTCAGCAGGCAGCGGGCGGGCCGCCGCCGGTCACAGTTGCCAATCCGGTGATCAAGCCGGTGACGGAGTGGGACGAATACACCGGCCGTTTCGAAGCGGTTGAGAGGGTCGAGATCCGATCCCGTGTGTCCGGTTTTCTCGATTCCAACCATTTTCAGGACGGCCAGTTGATCGAAAAAGGCGACCTGCTGTTCGTCATCGATCCACGGCCCTTCGAAGCGGAAGTCCTGCAGGCTCAGGCCGAGATTGAGCGGGCAACGGCAGAGCTTGAATTTGCCAGCAAGGAACTTGAGCGCGGCGAACAACTCGCCAAGTCAAGCACCATCAGTCGCGCCCAGACGGACACCCGGCGCTCCGCGCGCAGTGTCGCCGCGGCGTCACTCAAATCCGCTCGCGGCGCACTGCAACTGGCCGAACTCGACCTCGCCTATACCCAGATAAAGGCCCCTATATCGGGCCGTATCTCCAACAGCCGCGTGGATGTCGGCAATCTGGTGAACGGCGGCACCACGCAGTCGACCCTGCTGACCACAATCGTTTCCATCGATCCTATCTATTTTGTTTTCGATACTTCGGAAGCCGACTATCTAAAGTATCTCAGGCTCAACCAGCAGGGCACGCGGGCGTCGTTCCGAGAGGCGAAAAATCCGGTTTTCGTGCGCCTCATGGACGAGACCGAATGGACACGTAAAGGCGTCATGAACTTCGTGGACAACGAACTGGGACCGGGTTCGGGTACGATCCGCGGACGCGCAATCTTCGATAATCCGCAAGGCATTATCACGCCGGGACTGTTCGGACGTCTCCGGCTCGTCGGCTCTGACGAATATATGGCTACTCTGGTTCCGGACAGCGCCGTGCTGTCGGATCAGTCCAACAAGATTGTCATGACCGTTGATGGCGAAGGCACAGTCGTTCCGAAGTTCGTGACGCTCGGACCGGTCGTCGACGGCCTGCGGGTAATCCGCAGCGGACTGTCCCCCGATGACCAGGTGGTTATCGAGGGCATCATGCGCGCCCGCCCGGGCGGCAAGGTCACGCCGGAGATGGCAAACATCGAACCTGAGATATCAGCGGCCGCCACCCCCTCGACAGCTTCCGTTCAATAGGAGGCGTCATGCGCTTCGTTCATGCCTTTATCGACCGGCCCATTCTGGCTTCGGTCGTCTCGATCCTGATCACGCTTGTCGGCGCGATTGCCTATTTGAGCCTCCCGGTCTCGCAGTATCCCGAGATTGCGCCGCCGACGATCCAGGTAACGGCGAACTATGCCGGTGCTTCCGCCGAAGTCGTGGCCGACACGGTCGCAACGCCGCTGGAGCAGGAGATCAACGGCGTCGAGAATATGCTCTACATGAAGTCCGAATCCACCGGGAACGGGGCTTTATCGATCACCATCACCTTCAAACTGGGAACCGATCTGGATACCGCACAGGTTCTGATCCAGAACCGGGTCGCGATCGCCGAACCGCGTCTGCCCGAGGAAGTGCGCCGGGCAGGTGTGAACGTGCGCAAGAATTCGCCGGACCTGATGATGGTGATTCACATCCTCTCGCCCGACGGATCACGGGATCAGCTCTATCTCTCGAACTATGCCCGGACGCAGATCGTCGACCGTCTGGCGCGCATTCCCGGGGTCGGAGAAGCGCGGATATTTGCCGAACGGGCTTATTCGATGCGGATCTGGCTTGATCCCGAACGCGCCGCTTCTTTCGATCTGACTCCCGGCGAGGTGGTTGAAGCCCTGAAACAGAACAACGTTCAGGTCGCATCCGGAACCCTCAACCTGCTACCGGTCCCCTCGCCCGGCGCCTTCGAAATCAATATCGAAACCCAGGGCCGGCTGCAGTTGCCGGAACAGTTCGAGAAAATCGTCGTCAAACGCCTGGAAGGCGGCCGGACCGTTCGCATCGGTGACATTGCGCGTGTCGAGCTCGGCGCGCAGGATTACTCAACCGTCGGCTATCTGGACAAAACCACGGCACTACCGATCATCATCTTTCAGCGGCCCGGGTCCAACGCCCTGGAGACTTCGGAAAACCTGATCGATGCCATGAACGGGATGGCCGCCGATTTTCCTGTCGGCGTCGGCTACGAGATTGTCTACAACCCGACCGAATTCATCGAAGAATCGGTCGATGCGGTTTATACGACCATCCTTGAAGCCGTCGCGCTGGTGGTCCTGGTCATCGTCATATTCCTCCAGAGCATCAGAGCCTCGATCATTCCGATCATTGCCATACCTGTATCGCTGATCGGAACCTTCGGAGTCATGGCAGCCTTCGGGCTGTCACTCAACAATCTGTCCCTTTTTGGTCTGGTTCTTGCCATCGGTATCGTGGTCGACGATGCGATCGTGGTGGTCGAGAACGTAGAGCGCTATCTTCGCGAGGGCCTGTCGCCACGCGAAGCGGCCCACAAGACAATGGATGAAGTCGGAGGCGCGCTGATTGCGATTGCCCTGGTGCTGACTGCGGTCTTTATCCCGACCGCCTTCATCGAAGGTATTTCGGGACAGTTCTATCGCCAGTTCGCGCTCACGATCGCCACGGCCACGATCATTTCGATGATCGTTTCCCTGACACTGTCACCCGCACTTGCCGCATTACTGCTCAAGGCCCACGACGAAGGGCAACGGCAAACAGGCGTCATGGCCATACTGAACTGGCCCTTCCGGAAGTTCTCGGATGGCTTCAACTGGGCCTTTGACCGGCTTGCCGGCGGATATGCGGCGGCGACCAGGCGCATGGCCCGCGTAGCAGCTCTTATGATGATCGTCTACGCCGGACTGGTCGGACTGACCGTTCAGCAGTTCCAGTCGACACCCACCGGCTTTATTCCGGATCAGGATCAGGGCTATCTGATCGCTATTTTGCAGTTACCTCCAGGATCCTCTCTCGATAGAACCAACAAAGTGGTACAGGACGCCTCCGCGCGCCTGCTCGAAGTGGACGGGGTTGCCCACACTGTTGCCTTTGCCGGTCTGGATGCGGCGACCTTCACCAATGCACCGAATGCGGGCGCGATTTTCCTGGCTCTGGATTCCTTCGCTGCGCGCCGGGAAACGGACCTGACCGCTCAGCAGGTTCTTCAGTCGGCCCAGGCGGCGCTCGGCGGCATTCAGGAAGCCTTTGCTTTCATTGTGGCACCACCACCGGTCCGCGGTGTCGGTAACGCCGGCGGCTGGAAGATCTATGTTCAGGACCGCCGCAACCGCGGGATCGGCGAGTTGGAGGCCGCGACCAAAAGCCTGATGGCTGCCGCGAACCAGACCGAAGGACTGACGCGTGTCTTCACGCTGTTCAACACGGGCACGCCCAAGATCTATGCCGACATCGACCGCGTAAAAGCGGAGATGCTCGGTGTTCCGACCGATCGCATCCTGGAAGCCCTGGAGGTCTACCTCGGGTCGGCCTATATCAACGACTTCAACTTCCTTGGCCGGACCTTTCGCGTGACGGCGCAAGCGGACGGCATCTATCGCGATGAACAGCGCGATGTGGCAGCCCTCAGAACCCGCTCCGACAGCGGCGAGATGGTGCCGATCGGCTCGGTCGCCACCTTCCGCTATATCACCGGTCCCCATCGCGTTCCGCGCTACAATCTCTACCCGTCTGCCGAGCTCCAGGGCTCCGCCGCCCCCGGCGTCTCGACCGGCGAAGCGATCAAGAAGCTTGAAGCCGTCGCCGCCGAAGTCCTGCCGGAAGGCTTCGGCTTCGAATGGACCGAACTGGCCCTTCAGGAGAAGCTTTCGGGCGACACGTCGCTCTTTGTCTTTGGACTGGCCGTCGTCTTCGTATTCCTGCTGCTCTCTGCCCTTTACGAGAGCTGGCTGCTGCCGTTGGCAGTGGTTCTGATCGTACCGATGTGCCTGCTGGCCGCGGTCGTTGGCGTGAATATCCGCGGGCTTGAAAACAACATTCTGGTTCAGATCGGGTTTGTTGTGCTGATCGGCCTTTCGGCGAAGAACGCGATCCTGATTATCGAGTTCGCGCGTCAGGCCGAAGCCGAAGGTGCCAGCCGCCTCGACGCGGCGGTTCAGGCCGCCCGGACCCGTCTGCGTCCGATCCTGATGACATCCTTCGCCTTCATTCTCGGCGTGGTGCCGCTGGTCATCGCCACCGGAGCCGGCGCCGAGATGCGTATCGCGCTCGGGACGGCGGTATTTTCGGGCATGATCGGCGTCACTTTTTTCGGTCTGATCTTCACACCGGCCTTTTACGTCGCCTGTCGCTGGATCGCGGGCCTGCGCGGCGGCGGGACCATGAAGGAACAGCCCGTCAGTTCAGCAACTGGAAGCGAATAGCCCCTTCTCTTGTAAGCCCGCCTCACCCATGAGGCGGGCTTCATTAATGGAAGCTCCGAAACCAGCCGAATGACGGCTGTCCTTTCCCGCGCCCAAATTTCAGCCTGACAACCCTATATGTTCTTGTTTTGTTCCAGTGTCTCGATTATCCTTGATCCCATGGACGAAGCGGTAACGGCAAGACCGAAAAAAGGGCGCGGCGCGGTCGGAAACCCGAAGCCGCGCTTCGATGCCGAGGAACGCTACGCCGTGGACGATGGCTGGGGCAGTTCGGACCCCAACGACCTGCCACCGCTGCGCACCAGCGTTTCGGCTGACAGCAGCCGGAAAATCATCGCGCGCAACGACTCACCGGATCTTCCCTTCGACCGCTCGATCAATCCTTACCGGGGTTGCGAGCACGGCTGCGTCTATTGTTTTGCACGACCGACCCATGCCTATCTCGGACTCTCGCCGGGGCTCGATTTCGAAACCAAACTGGTGGCCAAACATCAGGCTGCGGACCTGCTGCGCGCCGAGCTCGCAAAGCCATCTTATCGCCCTGCCGCCATGGCCCTGGGCACCAACACCGACCCCTATCAGCCGATTGAAAAAGGCCTGAAGATTACCCGCCAGATTCTCGAAGTTCTGGCCGAGACCCGGCACCCGCTGGGCATCGTGACCAAATCCCATCTGGTGACCCGGGACATTGACATCCTCGCGCCGATGGCGCGCGAAGGTCTGGTGCGCGTCTTTCTCTCCGTCACCACCCTGGACAACGACCTTTCGCGGCGCATGGAACCGCGTGCCAGCTCGCCGGCAAGACGGCTGGACGCGATCCGGCAGCTTCAGGGCGCCGGTATTCCCTGCGGCGTGCTGGCGGCTCCGATGATCCCAAGCCTGAATGATCACGAATTGGAGGACATTCTGGAGGCGGCCGCGTCCGAGGGGGCACGCTGGGCCGGCTACATCCTTTTGCGCCTGCCGCTGGAGATCAAGGAACTGTTCAATGACTGGCTCGATGTCCATGCGCCGGACCGCAAGAACCGCATCCTGAAGATCCTGCGCGAAAGCCGCGGCGGAAAGCTCTACGACAGCAAATGGGGGCAGCGGATGACCGGCAGGGGCGTCTTTGCCGATCTGCTGGCACGCCGTTTCGAACGGGCGACCAAACGTCTTGGCCTGAATCAGAGCGAACCCGAAGTCGATTGCTCGAAGTTTCAGCCACCGGCAAGGGACCCGAGACAGTTCTCGCTGTTCTGAACGCTTGCCGTGAAAACGTCCGCAGGGAAGCGACTTATACCAAAGAGCAGTGATAAAGACTTATAGAGATCGCCCGGGCGGACCGCCGGAGGGCGTCGGAAAGCCTGGCCGATGAGCCACATCGCCGGCGGCTCTCCTCCTGCCCGGCGGAC
>Ga0214472_10000144_pt1 | contig 97539 bp, 95 predicted proteins | sample RVTome_6_FD_207662 | JGI IMG/M metagenome (GOLD analysis project Ga0214472, IMG submission 207662) | Soil microbial communities from uranium-contaminated site in the Upper Colorado River Basin, Wyoming, United States - RVT140D175 | ecosystem: Environmental > Terrestrial > Soil > Contaminated >... | reverse complement strand
TTGTCGAAGGACGGGTGACTCCAGCGCAAGGCTAGGCCGACCGTGGGGAAGGTGTCAAGATGCGGTCGAACATCGAGAAGGAAGGACAGCACCGGCCGCATAATTCGCTTGGGGACTTAACGCCCCGGGAGTTTGCCGAACAGACAGTCCAAACCGGGCTGCAGGAGGCATCGAAATTCCAGCACGGCGTGGTCTAGTTTTCAGGGAAGGGTCATCAGCACAGTGGAACTTCCACGCCAATGGTCTAGTTTTCGGGGGGAAGGTCATCTCGAACGACTCTCCTCGTCAGAATGTTGCATCGTGATGGTAACGAGTGTACGCTCCGGCTCGAATATCCTCTCTCATTACCTCCTATGCTTGGTGGAAAGCCGAATCGAAAGAACAGAACAACCATCGAGGCTTTTGACTAAGTGAGCCACGTACTGATCCAGCAGTATCTCAATCAGTTGCAGGATCTCCGCAAGGTTTCCGGCACTCACCGTGAATCGGTCGTTCGTGAAGCGTTCAAAGACCTCCTGAAAGGCTGGGCGCGTCAGCACGATCTAGTCTTTGTGCCCGAGTACGAAATCACCACCCCGGCCAAAGACCGGCGATACGTCGATGGCGCGTTACTGCATGCGCTGCGGATGCCCTTCGGCTACTGGGAGGCCAAGGACGAAAAAGACGATCTGAATGCCGAGATCGAATTCAAACTACGACGAGGCTATCCCCAAGACAACATCATCTTCGAGGACTCCACCCAGGCGGTTCTGATCCGGAGCAAGCGCGAGGTGATGCGCTGCCCGGTGGACGATGTCACCCAGCTTGAAAAGCTGCTCACCCTCTTTTTCAGTTATGAGCGGGCCGAAGTCGCCGAATTCCGCAAGGCAGTTGAGCAATTCAAGGCCGATCTCCCGGCGGTGTTGCAGGCGTTGCGCGAGATGATCGAGCAGGCCTTTCGCGAGAATGCCGAATTCCGCACAGCCTCCCAACAGTTTCTCGATCATGCGAAAGAAGCAATTAATACGAGCCTCACCGAGGCCGATGTGCGAGAGATGCTTATTCAACACGTGCTCACCGAAGAAATCTTCTCCAAAGTCTTCGGCGAAGACGACTTTCACCACCAGAACAACGTCGCGAAAGAACTCTATACGCTAGAGGAAACCTTCTTCACCGGCGATTTGAAGAAACGTACCTTGCGTGGACTCGATCCTTACTATGCCGCGATCCGCGCCGCTGCGGCTCAGATTGGCAGCCACCACGAGAAGCAGGCCTTTCTCAAAGTCATCTACGAAAACTTCTACAAGGTTTACAACAAGAAAGCCGCCGATCGGCTCGGCGTGGTCTATACGCCTAACGAGATCGTGCGCTTCATGATCGAAAGCGCCGATTGGCTCTGTGAGAAGCATTTCGGCAAGAATCTCATCGACCGCGAGGTAGAGATTCTTGACCCCGCGACTGGAACAGGGACGTTTATCACAGAACTTCTCGAACACTTCCGGGGCCAGCCCGCCAAGCTGAAGCACAAGTATCAACAAGAACTGCATGCCAACGAAGTGGCGATCCTTCCATACTACGTGGCCAACCTGAACATCGAAGCGACCTATGCAGCTATTACAGGCCACTACCTCGAATTTCCCAATCTCTGTTTCGTCGATACGCTCGATAACGTCGGGCTCCATACCGCGCAGCACGGATCGCAAGGAGCACTGTTCGGCAGCGTAAGCGAGGAGAACGTCGCGCGCATTAAGCGACAGAATGGACGGAAGATCAGCGTTATCATCGGCAACCCGCCGTATAACGCCTGGCAGGAGAACTTCAACCTCAAGAATCCTAACCGGCCATATCGATATGTTGACGACCGCATTCGCGCTACATATCAGGCATTAGGAACGGGACAAAATCAGATTGCCTTATTCGACATGTATGTGCGCTTTTTCCGTTGGGCCAGTGATCGCCTGGCGGAAAACGGCGTCGTCGCGTTTGTGAGTAATTCCTCGTTCGTTGATAGCCGTACCTTTGATGGGATGCGTAACGCTATGACAACTGATTTCTCAGAGATTTACGTCATCGACCTAAAAGGTAATGCACGGACTACAGGGGAGCGGCGCAGACGTGAAGGTGGGAATATATTCGATGACCAAATTCGCGTCGGTGTGGCGGTTTATTTTTGCGTAAGAAAAAAGGGGCTGCACGGATGCCGCATTTTCTACGAGGCAGTACGAGACTATGGCAAGGCCGACGAAAAACGCGAGTTCTTAACTAGTACTGCAATCCAGAATAGGCCGTTTTCGGAAATTCGCCCCGATGCCAAACACAACTGGGTTAATCTTGTCACAAACGATTTTGATTCCTTGATGCCTATTGCGACAAAAGCTGCGAAAGGAGCTGCAAGACCTTCGCAGGAGAAGGCAGTATTTAGGCTGTTTTCTCCGGGTCTCAAGAGTCAGCGCGATGAATGGGTTTATGATTTCTCTCGAGAAGCCCTCGAAGCAAAGATGCGCTTTCTCGTGGAAGGCTATGAATCTGCAAGAGTGTCTCCAGGTATCCAAAGTCGACAGGCAATCAAGTGGGATCGCGAACTGACACGTTATCGCGAGCGTAATATTGAGAAGCGGTTTGACCGGTCAGCAATCGTCGCTGCTCTCTATCGTCCATTTTCTCGGCGGTGGTTGTACTTTGATCGTCACTTCAATGCTATGCAATACAAGATGGCTTCAATGTTCAAGAACGGACGAGGCAAAAACCAAGTTATTAGCTTCAGCGATCGTGGATCGCGTTCACCATTTAGCGTCCTGGCTAGTGCTGAAGTACCCGAGCTTCATTTGTGCGCCAGCACTGATGGATTTCAAGTCGTGCCTTTCTTGGTCTATGAAGACGGAGTAAGCCAGTCCGGCGACAACATCACTGACTGGGCTCTCGACCTGTTTAGGAAGCACTACCAGCCAGGCCGGGCCAAACAGAATCGCCCGATCACGAAGGAAGCGATATTTCACTATGTCTACGGCGTGCTGCACGACCCTGTCTATCGCGAGAAGTATGCGCAGAATCTCAAGCGAGAGTTTCCCCGCATCCCGTTCTATACCGACTTCTGGAAATGGGTTGACTGGGGGAGAGAGCTAATGAATCTTCACATCGGCTATGAGCAGCTTGAAGGCTTCAAGCTCACACGTACTAACCGCCCAGACGAGAAATCTAGAAAGGCCGGTGTGGCACCGAAAGCCATGCTCAAGGCCGACAAAGAGGCAGGTTCCATAGTGCTCGACAGCGAAACAGCTCTTTCAGGCATCCCACGAGAGGCCTGGGCCTACACACTTGGCAACCGCTCAGCGCTCGAATGGATTCTCGACCAATACAAGGAAAGGAAACCCAAGGACCCGACCATCCGCGAGCAGTTCGACACTTACCGCTTTGCGGACTACAAAGAGCAGGTCATCGATCTGCTAATGCGTGTGACAACTGTGAGCGTCCGCACCGTCGCCATTGTGAGCGCTATGAAGGAGGCGCACCGGTAGAAGCCAAGGAACAATCTTTCTAAGGCGCTAGACAAGCACCGTCTTCTCATCTCTCACAATCGACAATGACTTCTTGGATCTTCGGACCTTCGATTCTGGCATCTCATCCCATCTACGGCCATCTAATGTACGACCTGCCTCCTTCTTTCTCACACCACCCCATTGTTTAAAAAAGAACGGGACATTCTGCGATATGCAACGATCACGAATGCTTCGCACCCACTCAGCCTTCATCGAACGGCTGCCTGGGCCAGATTCCCCTCCAAGTATTACCCAATCGACACCAGTTAAGGGCAGCCTGGGGATTGGTGCCAAGAGTGGTTCAACTGAAAGAAACCTCACGGCCGCAGGGACTCTTTGCAGATGAGCAATACGATACACATACTGTGGCGATTCCACGCTTACCCCCATCCATACATTTCTAGGCCAAGCGAGGCGTGAGGCTAATTCGGCCAACCTCTCTGACCGTTTAGTGAGGATTTGAAAAATGTGCCAGTGCGCAGTCACCATAGTGTCAAAGACGCTTTGGATAAAGGACTCAGGAACGTTTTCATGGAAAAGATCACTCATGGAATTCACAAAGATCACGCGTGGTTCAGACCAATTTAAGGGTAGTTGAACGGTGTCCCACTGAAGAGTGACCTCAAAGCCATTGCGGTAGCGTTCCTGTCCCATCGCGGCAAGTCTATGTGCCATTCGCTCCGCATAGCAATTCTTACATCCGGGGCTAACCTTTGAGCAGCCTGTCACCGGATTCCATGTCATCTCAGTCCATTCTATGCTGGTCTTTCTAGCCATTAGCATCTCCATTCTCAAATTGTATCCGGAGATTGTCAGTCTGACTAAAAGTACCTTTACGACGATTGGCATCTTGACTAAACACCTTAATGCGATCGCGCAGTTCCAAATCTTTCAACATACTCTTAGGATTCACGAATACAGTTTCGTTAAGAGCGAACTCCTTGAGAACATCATATGAAACAGTTTGTCCCTTAAAGCGATCGAAGAGGCGAGGACTATATATCGCGGGGTCATTGAATCGAAACAGAGATGGCTGATTTAAGCTTCCATCAGAGAACCTGTAATTCCCGTCCTGATCTATAGTTTTCATTGCCTCCTTCATCTTCTCCAAGCCTAGCGGATGCTGACTGGCGAAGACTAAGAAATAATTAAGTGCTCCGACAGTCGTTTGCATCTCAAATGCAAAGACGAATCGTATATTAGGCAAGCTACGAAGCCTGGTTTTGTATAGATCAAGCACGGCGCGACACAGAGTAGGAAAATGCGTTCCCTTCCCAGGTAGCATTTTCCATGAACTGTCACCAAATATTGAATTCAACGTCTCTTCAGAATTGGCTTTCCCTTCTGCTAAGAAGATACGGGCTATACCGTCTGCGTCGAGATTAATTAACACCTCGGAACAAGGGCTATTCAAAATTTCAGCAACAGAGGTAAATGGTGCTCCTGTGGCTCCAAATGGGTCGATGAAAACGAAAAGAGGGTGAGATTTCTCGAATGGCTTGGGTAGTTGTTCTCGAAGAACTGCTAATCCTTCATGGAATGACATTTCCAGTGGGTACGTTTTCAGTCCCTTTACTTGATCCCAACCTTTAATCTCCTGCTGGAGATGCATAAATCTCTTCTCGTCAGCTTCAATAAAGGCGCAGTGTACATTCCCAGCCTTCCATCTTAATCCAGAAGTCTCAATAGCCGATTGTGCTGCTTTAAGAGCAGCGATCGGGGAACCCTCCTCATAGTTTTTATACTTGCCAGGCCCAGCAAAGCCGTCAATATACAAAATCTCCTGATTCTGTTTGGTCAGGCCCATAATTCTGAACCAAGCATTTAGGTAGGACTTAAGAATGGTGATTTTTGCGATTGTGTGAGGAGCCGCATCCCAAACAGTTTCAAATTTCTTCGATGGCAAGGAATGAGCCCTTTCCACTCGGTTGATGTGAGGAGTACGAGAGGTATACCACTAAAAGATGAAGTTGTATGCGCCTACTTTGTCCGATGAAAAAGCTGTGCTGAAATTGTGCCAGGAGAAAAAGTTAGAAGTCGGAAATAATAGAAAACTTATAAAAGATATAAAAGTGATTCGCGCGCAGAAAATGATGAAGACAAAGGCTTTATTGGGAGACCAGACCTTTGATCATCGACTTAAGAAACAAGGGAAGTGGGGTGAGTGACGGGTTTCGAACCCGCGACCTCCGGATCCACAATCCGGCGCTCTAACCAACTGAGCTACACCCACCACGAAGGCTGTGCGGAGAGCGAGGATCTTAACAAAGTGAAGATCACTGCCGCAACCGACGATGTGGTCATTGGTTATTCCTCAATGAAGAAGAAGTGCCTTCTCGATTGTCAGTAACTGACGGTTGACCATTGACGACTGACGCTCTTCACCCGCGCACATCAAAGGCGGCTTGCATTTCCGCAACGATTTCCGCCACGGTCACGGCGGGATCAGCAGCATCGCGAATAGGCCGGCCGATCACGAGATAATCTGCGCCGGACGCGATCGTTTGAGTCGGAGTGGTCGCACGGGCATGATCGTCGACGCCCTTGCCGGCAGGCCGAACCCCTGGCGTCACGATCACGAATCGTGGCCCGACTTTCTGCCGGATGGAAGCCGGTTCTTCGCCGGAAGCCACCACCCCATCGCAGCCGACTTCCGAGGCGAGCAGCGCCCGGGCCGTCACCAAGTCCTGAACCGTTCGTTGAATTCCCATTTCGCGCAAATCATGGCTGTCGAAATTCGTCAACACGGTCACCGCCAGCAGCTTGAGCGACGATCCTTCCCGTCCTTGAACGGCCGCACTGAGGGCTTTTCGGTTCGCATGGACCGTCAAGAAATCGACTCCCATCGCAGCGACTCGCGCCGTCGCGCGGCGCACTGTTTCCTCGATATCGAGAAATTTCAGGTCGAGAAACACCCGCATTCCCCGCTCCACGACCCGCTTGACCATCTCGGGGCCCGCCGCCGTATAGAGCTCGAGCCCGACTTTGACGAAAGAGATATGACCCTGGAGCCGGTCTAAGAGCCGTTCCGCTTCTGCAGCAGAGGGCACATCCAGCGCAAAGATCAGTCGGTCACGCGCCACAATCTTCGACATGAGATCCCTCCTTCTTCAGCCTGCTCCTTGACGATCAGCGACACCCTATGATACAAGTCAATTCCTTTTCTGGAGGAATGTACGATGCCTGTGGTTCATAAATCTACGATTCGACGAGCCCGCCAATCCGATCGCCGGCATGAGCGGAATCGCGCGACCATCAACACCGTAAGGACACTCGTGAAGAAAGTTCAGACGGCCGTGGCCGACAAGAAGGTCGATGACGCCAAGACCTTCTTGCGCGAAGCCTCTATGGCGATCGGGAAAGCCGTGTCCAAAGGCGCCGTGAAGCGCAACACCGCATCCCGCCGCATTTCTCGCCTCACGCTGCACGTCAACGCTCTGTCCGGTTCCCTCTCTTAATCGTTCGCACATTCGGCACCACCCGCGCCGGGACCCGCCCTGCTGGAGCAGGGGATCGGTGCGGTGTGGCGGGCATCGTACCTTGGGCATACTCACAGAGACGCAACAGCAGGCGTTCCAGCACCATCTTGGGACGTCCACTGCTGCCGCCCTTGAGTTTTCCGTCGGCGTCAAGAAACAGATGCAGCGCCGCCTGAAGATGCTCATTTGAGAATCCTCCCAGGAAAGACCGGACCTTCACCGGATCCATCCGCAGCGTTCTGGCGGCCTCCCCATCACGACCGCCGCCGACCATCAACTCTTTGACTTTCCAGAGACGGCGATATTGCCAGACGAGAGAACCCAGGATACGGAGCGGGGCTTCGCCTGCTTCGAGATTTCGCGCCAGGATGGTGAGGACTCGTCCACGATTCCCTTCTGCAATCGCGAGCGTCAGATCGAACACCGACGCACCAGGCTCCATGCCTCGGAGCACAAGCACATCGGCGGCAGTCACAGGGCGACCGGGCGGGACGTACGACGCCAGTTTCTCCAGTTCTCGCCGCACCCCATAGAGCGATCCCCCACTCACTTCTTTCAGCAGCTGGTTGGCCTGTTCCTCCAGCCGAATTCCCAGTCGTTCGGCATCGCGCGTCACCCAGGGGGTCAACTGCGCATCTCGGAGCGGCGAGCAGTCGATCATGATGGCCGTTCGAGCCAACGCCTGGGCAAACTTCAACCGGCCATCCAGTTTCGGGCTTACAAATACCAGCGTGGTCGTCTCCACTGGATCTTTCAGATAGTCGAGCAACGGTTCACTTTCTTTGGCTGAAAGCTTCTCTGCCATCTTCACCACCACCAGTCGGCGTTCTGCGAACACCGGCATTTCAGACGCGCAATTCAGAATGGCGGCCCCGCTGGCTTCATCTCCATAGAAAAGATCGTAATTGAACTCGCCGCCGTCACCGAGGACCGCGGCTTTGAGCGCCGCGCGCGCGCGATCCCTGAGCAGATCATCTTCGCCGACAATGATGTACAGAGGGCCGGGCGCCTGCTGTTTCAGGGTCGCCTCAAGTTGCAGCGAATTCAATGCCGACGCCATAGCGAGAGTCCTGCAATACTATTTGGCACTCGGAGCCGACGCCGCCGCTTGCTTGGCCAGCCCACCAGATTCGACATGCAACAGGAAGCGTGCCGCCAAGTCCGCGGCCGCAAAGCGGCCCGCCTGCTCCATCGCGCGATTCTGCAGCGCGCGATTGAACTGGAGGTCGGGGGTGATATAGAACTCCGATGCGCCCTTCGCCATTTGCGTCCACACCAGTTTTTTCGTCCTTGTCTCTTCGATTTTGACCAGGACCACCACTTCCGCTCTACTTTCCAAGGTCGTGGTCTGGCTGAAACTGAGCGTCGGCACACTCACCGAAAGGATCTGTCCGGTCAGCACGAGATCCGCCGCGTCGGAATCCGGCACCACTTGCGCGCCGCTTCCGGAGGAGAATTCATGACGCAGATAGTTGGTGTACTGCGTTTCCAGATTCGGCTCGAAGCTGCTGTTGACGAGCGTCCGGATCACCAGGCGCGGTTGTGGCTCCTGCGAAGCCGTCGCCTTGGCCCCACCGATAGTCGGGCCGGCCCCATCCACGCGAAACTGATAGCCGCACGCGTTGAGCGACACGCTCAGCGCCAAGCACAACGTAAACGGGAAAATGTAAGCGGGTCTGGAACATCCCCTTCTACCTTTTGTCTCTAACCGTTGTACTCGCCGCATCGGCTACACCACAAAATTGATCAACTTCTTTTCGACGTAGATCACCTTCTTGGGCTCTTTCCCTTGCAGCCACTCGGCGATCTGTTCACGGGAAAGGCGCTCAACAAGAGCACGCGTGGCCTCATGTTCAACCTCGATCTTGCTCCGCAGTTTCCCATTCACCTGAACGGGAATCGTCATCCGTTCGCTCGCCGTAAGCGCCGGGTCGAACATGGGCCAGGGCTGCTGCGAGACGCTCGGGGTTCGCCCGAGAATAGCCCAGAGCTCTTCAGCCAGATGCGGGGCGAACGGGGCGAGGAGCAACACAAACGGTTCGATCACGGCCCGAGCACGCTGCTCGGCCTTCGTCATCTCGTTGGTAAAGATCATCATCTGCGAGATTGCGGTATTGAAGCGAAGCTCTTCCACATCTTCCGTCACCTTCTTAATCGTCTGATGGAGCAGGCGCTGATGGAAGAGGTTCGGTGATGCCGACACGACCGCGCTCGATAGCGTGCCTTCTTCATTGACCATGAGACGCCACACCCGTTCGAGAAAACGTGTACTACCGTCAACACCCCTGCTGCTCCAAGGCTTCATCGCTTCGAGCGGGCCCATGAACATTTCATAGAGACGCACCGCATCCGCGCCAAACCGATCCATCATCTCATCGGGATTCACCACGTTGCCGCGCGATTTGGACATTTTCTGATTGTCTTCTCCCAGCACGATCCCTTGGTGCACCAATTTCTTGAAGGGTTCCGCGGTGCTCACCACACCGATGTCGAAGAGGACCTTGTGCCAGAATCGAGCATAGAGCAGATGCAGCACGGCATGTTCGCTGCCGCCGATATAGAGGTCTACCGGCATCCAATACCGTTCCTTCGCAGGATCGACGAGTTGCGTCGAATTCTTGGGATCGATGAATCTCAGGTAGTACCAGCAGGACCCGGCCCACTGCGGCATGGTGTTCGTTTCACGCCGAGCCGGCTTGCCGGTCGCCAAATCTGTGGTCACCAGCCACTCTTCGAGATTTGCCAACGGGCTTTCGCCGCTCCCTGATGGTTTAAAATTGCTCGTCTCGGGCAACATGAGCGGCAATTGTTCCTCCGGAATCGGACGCGCGTCCCCTTCCACCCAGTGAATCGGAAACGGCTCACCCCAGTAACGTTGGCGGGCAAAGAGCCAATCGCGGAGTTTGTAGTTGATCGCCTTGGCACCCTTGCCCTGCTTGGCAAGCCACTCGGTTACTTGTGGAATCGCCTCGGACGGTTTCAGCCCATTGAGAGAGTATGCGCCATCGGCCGTCGCTGAGTTGACGATGGTCCCACGCTCCGTCTCGGTAAACGCGGCGTCATCGATTTTCCCGCCTGCAATGACCTCGCGAATGGGCAGGTGGTATTGACGGGCAAACGCCCAGTCCCGTTCGTCATGCGCCGGCACCGCCATGATCGCGCCGGTGCCGTAACTCATCAGCACGTAATCGGCAATCCAGATCGGCAGCCGCTCACCATTGACAGGATTGACGGCGTAGCCGCCCGTGAAGACTCCGGTCTTTTCCTTTTCCAGTTCTTGCCGTTGCAGATCACTCTTTCTCGCTGTGGCCTCACGATAGACCGAAACAGCGGCCTTCTGCCCGGCGGTGGTCACCGCCTCGACCAGCGGGTGTTCCGGAGCGAGGACCATATAGGTGGCGCCGAAGAGCGTATCGGGCCTGGTGGTAAAAATCCTGATCGTTCCCTTCTGGCCGGCCAGCGCGAAATTCACTTCTGCCCCGATGGACCGTCCGATCCAATTCTTCTGCATCTCGAGTGTACTCGGTGGCCACTCAACAAGCTTCAGGTCTTCGAGCAGCCGATCGGCATAGGCGGTAATCTTGAGCACCCACTGCCGCATTGGTTTGCGGACGACATCAAACCCGCCCACCTCGCTTTTACCGTCGACAATTTCTTCATTGGCCAAGACCGTCCCGAGCGCCGGACACCAATTCACCGGCACCTCGGCCACGTACGCCAGTCCTCGCTCGAACAGCTTCAAGAAGATCCATTGCGTCCAGCGATAATAGTCGGGGTCGGTGGTGCTGAGTTCTCGATCCCAATCGTAGGACAACCCGACCCGCTTCATTTGACGTTTGAAGGTGGCAATGTTTTGGGCCGTCGTGATGGCGGGATGAATGCCCGTCTTGACCGCATACTGTTCGGCCGGCAAGCCGAACGCGTCCCACCCCATCGGATGCAAGACGTTGAACCCACGCATCCGTTTGTAGCGGGACACGATATCGGTCGCCGTGTACCCTTCGAGGTGACCGACGTGGAGCCCGGAACCGGATGGATAGGGGAACATGTCGAGACAATAGAACTTCGGCTTCGAGGAGTCGTCGATCGCCCGAAATGGGCGGTGCGCTTCCCAGTAGGCCTGCCACTTCGCCTCAATGGCGTGGTGATCGTATCCTTTGCTCATGATCTTCAGGAGGGATGACGAAACCGAAGAACTCTAACATAGCGCGGCGGGTGCGACAAGAACGAGGCGGGGCAAGACCGAAATCCGGCTGCACATCCGTGCGCAGCCGGCGGTCCAGGATGTCTCCCTACTCAAAAATGGTACCCAACGCCGAATACGAGATGGTGCAAGTTGACGGAGGCACTGTACCCGAAGAAGGAACCAGCTGCTTGTCCCGCCTGGTTGACGTGGAAATAATTGTACTTCCACTCTCCGAACAGAGAGATGTGCTCCGCCACATAAGCCCGCAAGCCGACCTGTGTGTTCAGGCCGACACTTGTGCTCGACTGAGAATAAGATGGCATGCCTGGACTATTGGGCTCCCGTGCCGTGTGCAACAAGAATATTCCAGGCCCCACACCGACATAGGGTTCAAAGATGCCGGCTCGGTACCGAGCGACGAGATTGGGGGACACAACGATGAGCCGGTTGGTCGCGCCCGGTTGCGGGACAGTCGCTTGACCCGAACCGGGAATGGTGAGCGTCACATTTTGTTGAAGAACGTGCGGCGTGGTGATGAACCCTTCCACTTCCACTCCGAGCCAAGGGACGGCGTTGAAGTAATGACCGATTTTCATGCCGTACATGATCGCGTTTTTCAAATCGATATTTGATGACGTGGTGCCGGAAGGGAGCGGCGGAGACGCAAACTGAGGATCGATCACTTCGACACCCCTTGCGTCGTGAGAGATGGTATACCCCACTTGACCTGCGATATAGGTCTCCGCATTGGCGGAGGTCAGCGACAGCCCTCCCAAGAAGATGCCCGCTCCAATCAACACCCAGCTTCGTCCACGATGAATATGGCGATGGCGCATCATATGTAAACAATCTCTCCCTTCAATTTATGTACCAGACATGTGCTACCCTACCATGACTTCTCAAGTGCGTACACCATACGGTAGAGGGACAGACATCCTACGGAAGAGCCATGGGATTCTACGCTGATCACATTTTCCCCCGATTCATGGATTGGGTGATGAAGGGAGAGGAGTTCCGCCAACTCCGCACGGAGTTGCTCGCTCACGTTCATGGCGAGGTGCTGGAACTGGGAATCGGAACCGGTCTGAACCTGCCGCATTACCCCAAGGCCGTCACGCAGCTGCATGCCGTCGACCCGGCCGAACTTCTTCCGAAGAAGGTCACGGAGCGCAGCGCCCGCCGATCATTTCCCATTCGCATTCAACGTGTCACCGCCGAGTCGCTGCCGTATCGTGACCGGTCTTTCGATTGCGTCGTGAGCACCTGGACCCTCTGCACGATTCCCGATCCGGTACAGGCGCTGCGAGAAGTCAGACGAGTGCTCAAGCCGGCAGGGACTTTTCTGTTTCTGGAACATGGCCGGAGTGACGATCGGACGATCGCAATCTGGCAAGACCGGCTGAATCCCCTTCAGAACATCATCGGCTGCGGGTGCAACCTGAACCGGCAGATCGACCAACTGGTCACGCAGGCCGCCTTGAAGATCGTGACCTTCGATCGATTCCGGATGGAGAGCGTGCCCAGAATTGGAGGCGAGATGTACAGAGGTTCCGCAACCAGACAGGACTAGCGTCGGTTCAGGAGGGGAGCAAAACTCGTGACCGAGGCGAACTGAGCAAGCGGCGCGGGAGGCAACTGCGAACTCGACTTGGCGCTGTGGATGAGATGAGCCACTCCGAATTGCTTCGCAGCAATCAGGCACCCCTCATCGTCATCCATATAGAGCGACCGCGCTGGATCGAAACCCAGCAAGCGTTGACAATGCGGCCAATACTCCGGCCGCATCTTGAGATACCCGACCTCGAACGCATCGAGGATGCGATCGACGTGCCGATCGAGGCCAGTCTTGGCAGCTTTCACCGACACGCCTGCTTCATGTGCGTTCGTGATAATGGTCACCCGCTTCCCGATCTGCCGCAGGTATCGCAAGAATTCCTCTGCGCCGGGCAAAAAGCCGATCATGTGATCGAGCTCCTTGTGCATCGCCACGACATCGATCCCCACCCGCTCACTCCAATAGTGTAGATTGGTCCAAGCAAGTTCGCCTTCGACCGATCGGTACATGGCCATCAGGCGATGACGAGCGTCTTCAAATGACAGGCCGTGGAGCGTCGCATACCGGCGCGGCAGTTCTTCTTCGAAAAAGAAGTTGTCGAAATGCCGGTCGAGCAACGTGCCGTCCATATCGAGCAGCACGTCGTCGATGTCATTCCACTCTAGAGATAGCGGCATCATGCGAGTGGAGTGTACCTGACGTTGGTTGTGTTTGCCAAAATTCCTGTGATACGGTCCCTCTCTGCCGATGAAACAGCCACGTGACTCCATCACCACCGCCAAGGCACTTCCGTTTACCTCTGACACTCCGATGCCGCTCGTCGCCATTATCGGCCGACCGAACGTGGGAAAGTCCACGCTGTTCAACAAGATTCTGGGCACCAAGACCGCCATCGTCGATGACGTTCCCGGCGTGACCCGCGATCGGAACTATGCGGATGCGACCTATCGGGAACGCACGTTTCGGCTGGTCGATACAGGGGGGCTGGATCTTTCCGCGTCGGACGGCATGTTGGCATTAATTCGCCGGCAGTCCGAGCTTGCCATTGCAGAAGCCGATGTCCTGATTTTCCTTCTGGATGGACGTTCGGGCTTGACGCCATCGGACCATGAAGTGGTCCGGTTGCTGCGAGGCGTGACCAAGCCGGTGTTCTTTGCGGTGAACAAGATCGACACGCCGAAAGCCGATCCCCTCATCGCCGACTTTTATCAACTGGGAAGAGACGAGCTCTATCCCGTCTCCGCCGAACATGGCATCGGCGTCGCCGAGTTGCTGGACGCCATCTATCCGCTGCTCCCGGCAACCGACGGAGTCGGCGCGCTGCTCCAGCTGCCCCACATTGCCGTGGTGGGCCGCCCGAATGTCGGCAAGTCCACGCTCGTGAACGCGCTGCTGGGAGAAGAACGGGTCGTCGTCAGCGACATCCCCGGTACGACACGCGATCCCATCGACTCTCTTGTGACCCACGAGGGCACGCGCTACGTGTTCACCGACACGGCGGGCATTAGACGGCGCGGGAAGATCGACCGCGGGATTGAGGGCTATAGCGTGATGCGCTCGCTCCGCGCCATCGGCCGATCCGACGTGGCCATTCTCTTATTAGATGGGGTTGAGGGAGTCACGGAACAGGATACGAAGATTGCCGGGGCCATCCTGAAGCAGGGCCGCGCCTGCATTCTGCTGATCAATAAGTGGGACCTGCGCGGGGGAGACGCCGAGGCTCGAAGAGAGTATGAACTCGACCTCCACCGCCGCTTTCCTTTTCTGACATGGGCCCCGGTGCTCTACGGCTCGGCGCTGAAACCGGATTCCCTCCGTAAGTTGTTTCCCCAGATCGATGATGTGCATGCGATGTTTACCAAGCGGGTTCCCACTGGAACGTTGAACGCCTGGTTACAGGAGATCCTGGCCACACACCCCTTGCCGGTGCGCAAAGGCAAACCTTCGAAAGTGACCAAGTCCGCCTTCGTCACCCAAGTCGCCACGAAGCCGCCGGTCTTTGCGTTGTTCGTGGGCCATCCGCAAGACATCACCCCGTCGTATTTGCGGTACCTTGAAAATCGGCTGCGCGACTCGTACGGATTTGCCGGCACCCCTCTCCGTCTGCTCGTGAGAAAAAAGTAATCGATCCCGCTCACGGAGTTTTCCTTGGCGACTCTCCTTGTACACTGCCGGAGCCAACCTGCTTTCGGGTTGACTCCGGTTCGAGCTCGTGTTATTCGCATAGTAACTGCCGTGTCAAACCTAAACACTACGAGCACGCTCGCCGGACGAGAACAGCGACACCCGGTAGACCAGACAACACTCCAACGCGAAGGCCATCAGTGCTGATGAACCGATTATCAAGCGGTCAACGGTTGCTTCACATGCTCGCCTTCACGGGAATGCTCGGTCTCGTGGGCTCAACCACGTCGAGCTTTGCGGAGGACCAGCCTCCGGTTCAGGCCGATCAGAGCCCCGCTCAATCCGATGCGAGTGCCGTTGACACCCTCGACGATGTGAATCCGCTCATCATGCTCAAGGGATCAGTCTGGCGGACCAAGCCCGGAATCGTGTTCTTGAAGACACCGATCGGACTGCTGACGCTCAGCTCCAAGACCACGCTCAAAGATTTTCGCGCATCCCAAGAAGTGTCCTTCTGGATCCACGGAGCCCATCTCGCCCTGGACATCCGCAAACGAACCGATGGCTCGCTGGTCCATCGTTATCTCAGCGGACCGTTCAAGCAGAGCGACGGCGATGCAACACACCTGTTACGATGGTCACCGGAAGGCGAGAAGTCTTTTCATGTCGGCACCCATGAGCAGTCGCTCGCCGCCCTCCATGACGGCGATGCGGTTACCGTGGAAGTCGATGACACTGATACTGTCGTCGGCGTGCATGATCTGCAGTTTGATCTCCAGATCGGACAGATTCCGGCCAGTGGGTCCGATACGCAGCTGTTACTGACCGGTACGGTGTCCAAACTCAAATCCAGCTTTATTTTCTTTCGGACACCCGTCGGCGTCGTCAACGTCAATGCCAAGATCGGTATCAAGAACGCGAAGGTCGGACAGACGATGACCCTTCACATGCATCAGGGCCACGTCGTTGCAGATCTTTCAGCCCCCAACGCGACGGCTCCGGTACGCCGTTTTGTGACCGGCCCGTTGGAATTCGCCACGCCGGATCGGGCGAGCGTGAGACTCTGGACTCCCGATGGCGAACAGACCTATCCGACGGATCGTGGCAAAGTCACGCTGGCCGGTGCGAAGGAAGGCAGCCCGATCACGGTGGAACTCAACGGACAAGGCAACGTCGTCGAATTCCATCGGCCCAACTAGCCTCACAGTTTCCTGCCGCCTTTCTTGACTCTCTTTTCCATCTCTTCGTACACTGCCGCACCCTATGAGTGCGTCACCGCCAACGCGCAACCCTTACGACCATTCGCCCATGCCTGCACGGACATCGAAGAATTTTGATAGGCTGTATCGAGATCACGTGGATCTGATGTATCGCTTCGCAAATCGCCTCTGCGGCGAAACCGAAGCAGCGAAGGACCTGGTGCAGGAAACGTTTTTGAATGCCTACCGGGGATTCAAAACATTCCGAGGCGATGCACAGATCTCAACGTGGCTCTACACCATTGCGGCGCGAACCTGCCTGCGCATGCGGCGCAGACGAAAAGGAGCGCCGGAGCGAGAACTGTCGCTGGATGAGTTCATCCCCACGTCCGAGGGCGAGTTCCGTTTACAGATCCCGGTGGATGGACTCAGTCCTGAAGAAGCGCTCCAGAACAAGGAACTGCGGCAGGCGCTCGATGCCGCCATCGACAAGTTGCCGGAGAAGTATAAAATGGTGCTGGTCCTGCGCGACATGGAAGGATTGGGCGCCAAAGAAGTCGGGGCCATCATGGGTTTGAATGAGCGAGCGGTGAAATCACGGCTCCACCGCGCACGTCTCTTTGTACGCCGTGAACTCAGTGCGCGGGGCATTACCGACGCACATGACCACGAACGACTCACGTAACGAAGGGAACAGCACATGGCAAAGCGTGACGTCCCACGACGAAGAAAGCGCCCTGCAGCCACGTCCCATCAACATGGGAAGAGGCGGTGTCTCCATATTCTTCGTGAATTGTCCGCGTATATCGACGATGAGCTTTCAGGAGACATTTGCCAAGAGATTCGCCGGCACCTGGGCGCCTGCCCGAATTGCGAAATCTTCGTGGCCTCCCTGCGCCAGACCGTGTCACTGTGCCGCCACAGCCAGGCCCCAGCCTTGTCGTCGGCTGACCGAGCGCAGATGCGCGAAAAGATTCTTGAAACCGCCCGAGCCCAGTGACCCACACATATCCTTTCGCTCGTCGTGACCATATCGGACTGAGGAGACGGGATGCCAGGTCGGATCAGCGCCAGTGCCGTATCTCTGCTATTTTTCGCCTTAAGTGGATGGACGACCCTCATGGTGTCGGGGGCGGATCTGATTCCGGAGGAAATGGTGACGGTCATCATTGAGGCGCGACGGTTCACACCTGACCGCACGGTTCTCCATCAAGGGCTGAAGACGACGCTTGTGTTCAAGAACCGGGATGCGGAGCTCCATACGGTGATGCCGTTCGAACTCTTCGCGCGAATGAGTCCAACGGTATCCGGGAACGGTGCGCTTGAATTCGAGGGGGAAGGATTCAAGCGCGTCATCATTCCTCCCGACGGCACCGCGGAGTTTCACTTCACGCCGACCGAGCCCGGGGAGTATCGCTATGTCTGCGACATGCCCGGGCATGAGATGAAGGCGGTGATTGTGGTGGAGTGACGGTCAGACATGCGCACTTCTGGTCCCTGTCAGATCCGTCGAACACCATGTTAGAGTAGTGGACTCTCTCTCGTTGAGACTTCTTGCAGAGCAGGTCACGATGATGACTCGTATCGAACGATTTACGGCAACACTGATCCTCGCGGGAATGGTCACAACCCTTGGTGCCGTCTTGGCAGATCCCGCCATCGCCGCACCCTCCAAGAAAACAAAAGGGAGCACCGTCGCCAACCGGCCCGCCGTGGAGACCGTCCGCCGATACACTACCGCCATCGCCAAAGATGACCGGGTGACCGTCGGGCAATTGGACTTCGCCTGCCAGTACCGGCTTGTGACGGCCTCATCGGCCGGTCTCAAGACCTATCCAGCGGCAACCGACCCATCGTACGAAGCCTGCTGGCAGGAACTGACGGCCGCCCACGCGCCGGCCTTGGAGCGAACGGACATGGGTATGGATGTTCTCTGGCCCAGCGCGGGCCCGCTCGTGTTCTATGGAGACACGCTGTCTCGCACCCCGGCCTCCGCATTCGTCATGGATGCGATTGGGATTTCTCCTCCAGGAAGCGGTTTGCATCTGACCGTCACGAACAGCCGCACAATCCCGGACGGATCGTTCCGGTTGAAGCCGAACGGCAAGGTGATCGGGGTCCCGACGACGCTGGTCGATGTGACGGTGCACTATCAGGATCCGCTGACCTCACCAGTCACCTATGCGCCCGGTACGGTGAAATGGACCAACACGATCAAGCGAGCGCGGCGTGCGGTGAAATCCGTCACTACCCAATGGGTGGTCTTCACTGGACTTAAAAAGCACGGCTTCCCGGGCGATACCGCCGTCTTTCATCAGCCTGTGGAGATGAAGCCGGAAGCACCGGGTATGGTGGCTGACAAGGTTCCGTTCACGACGGAAACGAGCCGGGCCCTTCCCGACTCGCTGGTGTGGTGGGGGCCGGACGATCAACCCGGTACGCTCACGGCTGCTGCGGCGCGAGCCGCAACTTTTCCCAACCTGCGCGATCGAGTCGCGTTGCTCAACCGCGTCTTGATCATCGATCCACATCAAGTCGACGCCCTGATGGTCCTGACCAAAAATCTCTATGCCGTGCTGCTTCGCGAAGCCGCCAACGGGCACAAACTGATCGTGAAAGACCCGGCTCTCTCGCTGACCGTCAACGAGTTCTATTGGAATATCTATGCAGGAGCGGCCCGCCTAGATCTCTCGAACGCGATGGAGATGGGTGGCTATTCACAACCCACCCCTGCGGACTTTCTGTACCGGATGTTGCCGGCCTTAGAGACGCTCACCAAGAACCATCCCGAACAACTGGACAGCCGCTTTCGGCTCGGAGTGGGTTACCGGTGGAACAACGACCAACTCCCAATGATCGAAACCTTCGAAGCGCTGGTCAAAGACATCCCGGAAAACCGGAACACTCTCAAAGCCGAAGCACTTCTCCAGCTGGCGTGGTCTCGCATCAATAAGGTCGCCTGGAATCGGATTCTGCACGACCCGGAAAGTGTACGGGCCTATGCCGATGCTGAAGCCTCATCGGCCGCTGCCGAACTGCCGCTCGATAAGTTTCTCGCAGAATACGCCATGGCGTACAGTATGATCTTCATGCCGAATTACGGGGATAAGGCAAAGATGCTGCAGCATCTGATCGAGGCGAAACGCTGGTTTGACGAAATACCAGGGAGAAACGACGAGGTGTGGCGCTACTTCCTTCACAGCGAACTGCTCAAAGCCGTGCTCGACGCCGACCCCACCTTCCAACCTATCTTGGCTTCAGCGGAAGACAAGAAAGGATAACGCACAGCACCGGTATCGGCAGGCCCGGTTCCGTTCTTCTTGTGTCGTTCTCGAACGCTTGCATCAGCAAAACGCCCACGACTATAGCCTTTTTGTCCGGCTTCGCGTACCTTGGCCCGACATGTTCGTCTTGAGTGCGAACGGACAGGATCTGCGATTTCCACCTGTTGAGCAGGCCTTACCCGACGGTCTGCTCGCCGTCGGGGGCGATCTGCGCCCGGAGCGGCTGCTCGAAGCCTATCGACACGGCATCTTTCCCTGGTACGACGACGACCAGCCCATCTTGTGGTGGTCGCCTGATCCCCGGACTGTGCTCTTCCCGGAAAAGCTCCACATCTCGCGCAGCCTGAAGAGAAGCCTTCGTCCCGACCGTTTCAGCGTCACGCTCGATACCTGTTTCTCAGAGATCATGACACAGTGCGCCAGCCCCAGGCCGCAATATCCTGACGGTGGTACATGGATTACGAATGACATGCTTGAAGCCTACACGCGTTTACACGAACTCGGCTACGCCCATTCCGTTGAAATCTGGAAGGAAGGACAACTGGCAGGTGGACTGTATGGCGTGGCGCTCGGCGGCGCGTTTTTCGCCGAATCCATGTTCACACTGGTCGACGATGCCTCAAAAGTGGCTCTCGTCATGCTTGTCCAGCAGCTTCGCTCTTGGAGCTATCACATCATTGACTGCCAGCAATCCTCACCGCATGTGATACGCTTCGGAGCCGAAGAAATCCCCCGACGCGATTTTCTCGAGCATCTCGCCGTAGCACTCACACTTCCTGATCGGCGGGGTCACTGGCAGTTTGACGCTCCCTGACCGCTCTCATCATTTCTTTATTGCAGGGCCAGGCCGCCGCGGGGAAGGGGAAGAACTTGCATTTGACAGCCTTTTCACCGGTCACATATGATGGAACCTCGGTCAACAGGAGGTCGTGTTATGAGCTTTTCCATCATGCCCAAGGAACTGAAAGCCCGGATCGATAACGGGGAGAAGCTGGTGCTTTTGGATGTTCGAGAGCCCTGGGAGAATTCGCTCGCCAAGCTCGAAGGATCCGTACTCATTCCCCTTGGTACCTTGCCCCAGTCATTGTCACAACTGGACAAGAACTCCGAGATTATCGCGTACTGTCACCATGGGATGAGAAGCGGCGACGCGACCGGTTTCCTGCTCCAGCAGGGATTCCAGAACGTGAAGAACCTGGTTGGTGGGATCGATGCCTGGTCTATCCAGGTGGATGGGACCGTTCCTCGATACTAGCGTATCCGCGTGTAGATATCCTTGGGTCTGGCGCGAGCAGATACTGCGTGTTAGGCCATTTTTTCTCTGAAAAAGGCTACGGTCTTCTTGAGCCCCTCGGTGAGTTCCACCTTGGGGTCCCAACCGAGTTCTTGTCTAATTCTCGAGGGGTCAATTACGCTCCGCATCTGTTCGCCAGGTTTGGCTGGGCCATGAACTTCCTTACAAGCAGAACCCGTGACGCTCGCAAGCATGCGAAACAGCTCGTTGACCGACGTCTCAGCTCCGGTTCCTACGTTATACACTCCGTGTGAATCCTGACCCATTGCAGCCAGGTTGGCTTCCGCCACATCGTCGACAAAAACAAAGTCTCTGGTTTGGCGACCATTCCCGTTGATAATGGGCTGCTCATTGTTCAACATCTTCTGAATGAAGATTGCCACAACACCGGCTTCTCCTTCAGGATCCTGCCGTGGCCCATACACGTTGGCGTACCGCAGACTGACGACTTGAATCCCGCTGATGCGCTGAAAGTACGACAAGTAATGTTCGCCACAGAGCTTACTAATGCCATAGGGCGAGAGTGGATTGGTGGTGTGGGACTCCGGCGCAGGATATGTTTCCTGTTCACCATAGATCGCACCCCCGGATGAAGAGAACACAACTTTTCTCGCCCCATGCCGAACCGCCTGCTGAAGAACATTCATGGTACCCAGCACGTTGACCTGCGCGTCGAATACCGGGTCTTCAACTGAGCGCCGCACACTGATCTGGGCCGCCAGATGAATGACGACGTTGGGCCGTTCATTTCGAAACACCCGTTCTAGGCGCCCGCTCTGAATGTCGAGCTTATAGAGGCTAGCCGCACGATTGACGTTCTTCCGCTTCCCAGAAGACAGGTTGTCGATGACGATGACCTGATGTCCCTCTTCCACAAGTCGATCGGTCACGTGAGACCCGATGAATCCTGCGCCGCCTGTCACGAGTACCTTCATCATCCCTCCGCAAATCTATTATTCCTAGCGGTTGCGTCACCCTTTACATACCATGAAACGGCGCCTTGAACTCAAAAATTGCCAACATTTCATGATTGCCTTTTTTCCCCTTCAGAGGACAATCCAACGTCTTCGCCGTCTGTAATCCTATTTCGGCCGCAAAGCGAACGATTCGCTGGAGCACATCCTGCCGTTGAGTCTCATCACGAACAATTCCACCGCGACCGACCTGGCCCTTTCCGACTTCGAACTGGGGTTTGACGAGGGCAATGACTCGCGCGCCAGAGCTTAAGAATTGAATGATGGGAGGGAGCACTTTCATCAACGAGATGAATGACACATCGATGACCACAAGACCCACTGATTCGGGAATAGCCAACCGCGTCATGTAGCGAATATTGGTCCGCTCAATCAGCACGACGCGAGGATCTTGCCGAAGCCGCCAGTCAAATTGGCCATAGCCGACATCAACGGCGTAGACTCGCGCCGCCCCTCTTTGCAATAAGCAATCGGTAAACCCTCCGGTTGAGCACCCAACATCGAGGCAGACCATACTCTGAGGATCGATCAAACAGGTGTCCAGCGCCGCAGCAAGTTTATCCCCGCCCCGACTGACGAAACGAGTGTCTTGCTGAATAATTTCGATCGTCGCATCCACGGGAATCGCTTTGGCCGGTTTGTCGACACCCGCACCGTTCACCCTGACCACTCCAGCAAGAATCATCCGCACCGCAACATCCCGGCTCTGCGCCAGGCCCTGCGTCACCAGCAGATGATCGAGGCGATCTTTTTCGATGCGTGCTTTGGTACCCATGAAGAAGGAGGAAGAGAGCCGATGGAGAGAGAAGGTAATCTGACGGCGGCGGCGCTAGGACCCGGAAGCGGAATCCTGCATGTCCTCGCCATCGGAAGAGAAGGCCCGAAGCTGCTTCTTTCCATTTTTATCCTGAATCAGGACTTCGACCTTCCGCTCGGCCTCTTCCAGCACTTTCAAGCAGTTTTTCGACAATCGAATCCCTTCCTCGAAAATCTTCAACGATTCATCAAGCGGCAGGTCGCCCTTCTCTAATTCGCCCACAATGGCTTCCAATCGCGCCATCGCCTGCTCAAACTTCACTCCAGCCACAGCGATCTCCTTGTATCGAAATATACGCTATTATACCGGGTCCGGTCCGGCTTTTAAACTGATGGGTCCGTCATCACTTCCCCTACGGTACAGCGCAGCTGTCCCCTGCCCAGACGCGCCAAGACTTCTTGCCCGGCAGACACTTGATTGGCATCACGAATGACTTGGTGTGTAGAAACTGTCTCCACGATGCTGTACCCGCGTTCAAGAATTCCCAGCGGGCTTAGATTGTTCAAGCTTGTCAGGCAGGAACGCATCTCTTGCTTCCGTCGATTCAAGGTGTACCCCATGACCCCCTCAAGGCGCGAGAGTAATTGCGGCACCACGGCCATGCCATGACGCACTTGAGGCTCCGGGCTTCTGCCAGCTAATGCATGTTTGAACACGTGCGCCTTTTCCCATCCTCGTTTCAGAACACCTTGCACAGCCTGCCGCATCTGGACTACCGCTCCATCCACACGCTGCGCTTCGCTTAGAACCCGGAATCGGATGTTTGCAATCCGAGCGAGCATGAGGTCAAGCCGCTGACGCTCGACACCACAGCGCCAGCCCATCGCCTGTCGGCCGCGCGTCGTCAGCTCGCCAAGCCGATCCACGACCTCGCTCAACATCGGAGCAACAGCTTCGGCGGCAGCCGATGGTGTGGGCGCTCGCATGTCAGCCGCAAAATCGGCTAAGGTCACATCTGTTTCGTGCCCCACAGCCGACACCACGGGAATAGGCGATGCGACGATCGCACGCACGACAAGTTCTTCATTGAAACTCCAAAGATCTTCCGAAGCACCACCCCCCCGCCCCACAATGATGACATCGACTCGGCCTAATTCGTTCAACGATCGAATGGCAGACACGATCTGTTCGGCAGACCCATCTCCTTGCACCTGCACAGGCGCAATGATGATTCCAAGGATGGGACAGCGGCGATGCAGCACGGTCATAATGTCCCGCACGGCCGCACCGGTCAGCGACGTCACAATCCCGATGGTTCGAGGGAAGACCGGCAAGGGTCTTTTTCGATCCTGGTCAAAGAGTCCCTCCGCAGCAAGACGATTCTTGAGTTGTTCAAAGGCCAACTGCAGCGCACCACGGCCTTTGGGCTCCACATGCTCAAGGATAACCTGGTACTCCCCTCGCGGTTCGTACACGGTTACTCTTCCCCGCACAATGACGTGAAGCCCGTCCTCCAAGCCGAACCGCAATCGAAGAGCGGTCGACTTAAAGATCACTGCCCGAATCTGACTGGAATCGTCCTTGAGCGTACAGTAGAGGTGCCCGGACCCAGGCGCGCGCAGGTTGGAGATTTCCCCTTCGAGCCACACGTCAGCAAAATCAACTTCAAGAGACGTACGAACCAGGCCGGTCAGTTCCGAGACAGTGAGAATTCGTCTCGAGGAAGAGTCAGGGGATGGCAGAAAGGAGCGAGTGCGAATGCTCGTGGGCGGTCTCCTCTAGTCGAGGATGCGAATTCGTTCAAAGGCGATTGCCTTACCCAATCGTGCATCGAGTTCGAGGAACACCGCACAGAATACAGACGGTCCTGATGCCACTTCAAAACGGCGCGGCATGCCCGTCAGAAACTTATCGATGGCCAGTTCTTTTTTCACTCCGATCACTGAATGGAGCGGCCCGGTCATCCCAATATCTGTGATATAGGCTGTGCCTTTAGGAAGAATCTGATTGTCGGCAGTCTGCACATGTGTATGGGTTCCTACCACAGCCGTCACGTCCCCATCCAAATAGTAGCCCATGGCCATCTTTTCTGAGGTGGCCTCCGCATGCATGTCGACGATTACCGCCGATGTCTCTTGCTTGAGTCGCGATACTTCCCGTTTCGCCACTTGAAATGGGCAATCGATCGTCGGCATGTACGCCCGCCCCATCAACTGAAGCACCGCAAGCCGTTCCCCACCGGCTGTCTCAATCACGACGCTGCCTTTCCCGGGAACACCAGCCGGATAGTTCGCCGGCCGCAACAAGCGAGATTCGCGAGGAAAGTACTCCAGCACTTCCTTCTTGTCCCAAGCATGGTTGCCCGTCGTGATTACTGAGAGCCCCATTTCGAAGAGCTCTTCCGCCAACTCCGGAGTGATCCCGAATCCGCCTGCAACATTTTCACCGTTCCCGATCACCACATCGATTTGATGCTGCGCAACCAGTCTCGGCACCGCGCGGGCCACCGCCCGCCGGCCCGGCTCTCCCATAATGTCGCCAATACACAGCACCCTCATTTGGCGTATTCCACGTACCGGCTTTCTCGAATGACGGTGACCTTGATCTGGCCAGGATACGTCAGCTCCTGCTCGATCTTCTTGGCCAGCTCCCGTGACAACTGGAATGACTCAGTATCCGTGATGTCTTCCTGTCGAACAATCACACGAATCTCACGCCCGGCTTGAATGGCGTAGGCCTTCTGAACTCCCTTCAAGCCTGTCGCGAGGGATTCCAGCTTCTCCAATCGCTTGACGTAGGACTCCAGTGCTTCTCTCCGGGCTCCGGGTCGTGCTGCCGACAGCGCCTCAGCCGCAGCGACTAAGACGCTCTCCGGACAAATCGGCTCCACCTGTTCATGATGCGCCGCAATGGCGTTCACGATCTTGGGGGACTCGCCGTACTTCTTGGCAATCTCCGCCCCCAGCATGGCATGCGGCCCTTCTTCTTCGTGGCTGACTGCTTTGCCGATATCGTGCAGCAAGGCCCCGCGCCGCGCCAGCCGGACATCAAGACCCAGCTCTGACGCCATGATGCCGCAAATGTACGAGGCTTCCCGAGCGTGATAGAGGTTGTTCTGCCCATAGCTCGTCCGATACTTCAGGCGTCCCAACACTTTGATCAGTTCGGGGTGGAAATCTGAAAGCCCCAGCTCGAAAATAATCTTCTCGGCTTCCTCATACATCAGCTTGTCGATGTCAACCTTCACTTTCTCCACGATCTCTTCAATGCGCGTGGGATGAATTCGCCCATCGTGCATCAACCGTTCAAGCGAGACCTTGGCAATCTCACGCCGTAAGGGATCAAATCCTGAGATGATCACCGCCTCAGGCGTCTCATCAATAATTAAATCAATCCCCGTCGCGGCCTCAATTGCACGAATGTTCCGCCCTTCCCGACCAATGATCCGACCCTTCATGGCGTCGTTCGGGATCGGCACCACGGAAATCGTCGACTCCGACACGTAGTCACGTACCACCCGCTGAATCGAGCTGGTGATGATTTCGCGGGCTTCCCGCTCGGCATTTTCACGCGCCTCTTCAATCGTTCGCTTGGCAATGCCGGCCGCGTCGAGTCGCGCCTGCGATTCCATTTCGGCGATCAAGTGTTTCTTAGCTTCTTCCGCCGTCATGCCGGCCACCCGTTCCAATGCCTCGCGATGCTCCCGTTCGGCCTTGGCACAAGCGGTTTCCTTTGCCATAAGCCCCTCTTCCCGTCGCGCAAACTCCTGCTCCCGTCTCTGTGTTTCGCCTTCCCGCTTCTCCAGGTCTGTGAGCTTCCGATCAAACCCTTCTTCTCGTTGGAGAAGGCGCTTCTCGACCGTCGAGAGCTCGACAAGCTTCGCTTTCTGCTCCTTCTCCAGCTCCGATTTCGCCTGAAACACGAGATCCTTGGCTTCAAGCTTGGCCTCCTTCAGCACATTCTCGGCTTCACGCTGTGCATTCTGCACAACCTGTTTGGCCTGCTGCTCCATCTCAGCCCGCTTGGCAACAGCCATGTTGCGCCGCACCAATTCGAATAACCCAACACCCACGAGGGCTCCGAAGAACCCACACAATATGTAAGCGATCATTGAGGTTGAAATGGGAGTCACCCCTTTCTCAGAATAACCAGGCAAGCACACCTGGTTGACGTACGCGGTACCGGTTCAGATGAAGCGGGGTTCGATTGGACGGAGGAGGCCCAGGAGATCGCTAGCAGCTCAGCCAAGAAACGTGCGAGATCGTTGGTCTATTTGCACGATACCATAGAAAGTTTCTCTCGCCGCTCCTCAATAATCGTAGGATCAGGACACGCCGAGATCCCAGCCGTCGAAGAGGATTGGCTATAGAAACACGCATGGCATGTCGACACTCATCAGAACCGGCGAGCAGCCACCATACACCTTCTAAAGTCTGCTGCTGCATGTTCCGCAAGAACCGCCGGGTGGGAGTGACCCACATGATGAGAATCCACCGGACTAATACATCGTACATTTGGACACCCAAACGCTCTCTGCTGCACTCACAACGCTCGTTTCCAGTTGAGTCAGCTATTCTGAAATGGTGCTCCTTGTCTCCCACTTATCCACAAGCACACCCGCCCACTTTCTCATTCTGCAGCCACGTTAACAAACGGCCTCTTTGAAAGCAAGGTGAAACTTGTTTGCAATCTATCAGCGGAACTGGCGAATTTATCGAAACAGCGATGTCGGCATTTGCTCTTCGATAGATTCCATCAACGTCGCCATCCGCCGGTCAACATCGTCCTCCCCCTGCGCCCGTTTCTTCTCGGACTCAAAGAACTGATGGGCGAGATTAATGGCCGTCAACACGGCCAATTTTGACGGGGTCGCCGTGTTCATCCCTTCGGCCAGATGTTTCATGTGATCATCGACGAAATGGGCCAGACGCCGAATATAGGCATCATCGGCCTCCCCGCGAATCGCATACCGCTGGCCATAGATTTCGACATCAATGGTCTTAGTCAAGGGTCACCTCCTTGGAATCGTCCACACCTTCAAGCAGTTCGATCTCACCCATTACTTTTTCAATTCTCGACTTGATATCGATCCGCTCCTTTTCCCATCGGCGATTCAAGTCATCCTGTGAACCTAATCGCTGGCGAGCTGCCTTGACCTCATCTTCCAACGACGCATTTTTCCGTTTCAGCTCCTGCACCAGTTTCACCAAATCCCTAATTCGAGTTTCCAGCGCGTCAAGACGATCCAACGTCATGGCAGTCTCTTTCTCTCTCACCCCTATGGATTGGGGCGCACTATAAAAACTTCACAACATCTTGTCAAGAAATGGGCCTCGGATGGCCGGCAAGGCGCTTATATTCCTTGTAGCTGCGGAGCACGCGCTTCACGTACTGCCTGGTCTCTTGGAACGGGATCAATTCTACAAACTCGTCTTCGCTCCGCCCACGATGAGCTGCCGACCAGTTCTCCACGACAATCGGGCCGGCATTATAGGCCGCGATAGTCTGCACCACGTTGCCTGAAAACTGCGCAAGCAACTGCTCAACATACCGAACCCCGATCCGGATATTGGTCTCTTGATCGAAGAGATCCTCCCGCACCATATTGGGAAGATGATGACGTTGGGCCACCGCGTTGGCAGTTGCGGGCATGACCTGCATCAGTCCGATGGCCCCAACACGGGACACGGCCCGCCAATCGTATTGGCTTTCTTCCCGAATGATGGCCGCAACGAAAAATGGATCGACCCCATTGGACTCCTGCATCTTGATCGTGTGAATCAGCCCTGTGGGATAGGCTACACTCCAAAGGCCGGCCGCCACAGGCCCGCCGGTCCGCTCCAGCCTGTCGCGGAATCGGGCCCGCACGAGGCGCAGCGCATGATGATAGGCTCCGACTTCATTCAACTTAATGGATAATGCCATCAATATGTCGGGATCTCGACTGTAACGATCCGTCAGGGCGGTGAGTTCTCTCGCTGCCTCCTGCTCAAGACCAAGAGTCCTGAGTTCTACGGCGCGACGATAGGCTGATTGCTGCTCGATTTCCGTCCGATTGGTGTGTGGAGGTGCCTGATTCTCGTCTGAATCTGACTGACCCGAAGATGCCACAGCCACAGAATCTTCCTGGTCACTGGGAGCGGAAACAGAAATGTCCGTCTGTTCCCGGGCCAGTTGGCAATAGTAGGTGTGGGGATACCGCCGGCAGAGGAGCAGGAGCAACTCTCGCGATTTCGAATTGCCGGTATGGCTGTAAGAACGGGCGATCCAGTAGAGCGCTTGCGGTTCAAATTCGCTGTTCCGCTGATCGACGATGTGCTGCCACCCGGCGATCGCGTCGCGATAGCGAGCCGCTCGATAGAGCACCCAGCCTTCTCTCCATTGCGCTTCAGCCCGCTGGGATGCCGGCTCTCCTGTCTTGGCGACCTGCCGATATTTCGCTATCGCCTCATCAAACTGTCCCTGGTCCTCCAACCAGATCCCGGCAAACAAATTGATCTGCCCCTTCTGCTCGGGAGACAGCGATCGCTTCTGCAGCATCCGACTCAGATCCAACAGCTTCGCCCCAAGCCCCTGCCGGAGGTACACCCGGGCCAACCACACAGTCGCTTCGTTCGATTGAGCCACCTGCTCTCCTGCAAGCCTCTGAAAGGTGTCCCGCGCCTGATCGTAGAGCTTCAGCCGAACCTGGGCGACACCCAGCTTGAGTCTCGCTTCCCCGCGGAGGGAAGAAGAGGGTGCATTTGCGAGAAACTTCTTCAATTCCTCGATGGCTTCCACATGGAGCGCTTGACCCAGAAAAGCCTGGGCTCGGGTATAATGTTCATCCGGCTGCGCTGCCCAGGGCTCCCCTCCGATGTTGGTCGCAAGCAGAGCCTCTGCTTCCCTCGCTTCCTTCGTCTGCGGAAATTTCATCCATAACTGCTTCAGAGTCTCCCTGCCTTCCGCAAGTTGATTCTCCCGAAGATAGCAGGCAGCCAGCCGCAACCAGGCTTGGGCGACCTGTGGTTCATTGCCGTTCAGACTCACCGCTTTGACGAACCAGGAGACGGATTCGGGGCAGCTGGAGGCCTGGTACCAGGCTTCCCCCGCACGGAGAGTCACTCGATTGAAGAGGTTCGAGTCAGGAACTGCTTGCGGCACCGCCTCGAACATGGCCGCCGCTTCCTTGGCGTCACCCAGGTGAAGCAAGGCCTCACCCATCCAGAATCGAATATAGTCATCGAGAACGGGGAAGTCCCGTTGAGCGGCACGAAGATACTGTATGGCAACAGCCGGGTTCCGCTCAATCAGGATCACGCCAGACAGCAATCCCGCCCGTTTGGCCCAGAGCGAAGCCGGGAACTGCTCCATCACTCGGTGGAGCCGTTCAAGCTTGAGCGCAACAACCTGATCCCTGGTCAAAACATTGCCCAGCCGCTCTCTGGGCCAGGCTGCTGCTTTGAAACAGTCCTCACCGGACGTACAGCTCTCCGCAAGTGGCTGCTCGGAAGCCTCCACTTGCGCCGCATGTGCGTCACGGAATGCAGTGTCCCCGCCACCAATCAGCGCAACCAGCAGGATACCGCAGCCCATGATTAAAGAAGGTTCAGTACGGGTGATCATGATTTTCTCTCGCCATTATATACGCCACGAGCCGCAATGGAAGAAGTTTCATGACCACCCGCTGCCCTCGCAGCCCCGCTGTGTTGGTTGTGTCGTCACTTATGGTAGGCTGCACGCAACGGAACGATACCGAGAATGTGCGCTATGCCACAGCCGAACACCCTGATCAATCTATTGAGCCTCACCGAACCGCAGATGGTAACGTTTGTCCGCACACAGGGATGGCCGGACTATCGTGCAGGACAAATCCTCCGCTGGCTCTACCAACGGCGCGCGCGCGCAATCGCCCACATGACCGATCTCTCCGCACGCGATCGGCGGACGTTGAGCGAGCTCGCCATCATTGACCGCTCGACCCACTGTACCGTGCTGACGTCTCAGGACGGCACGCGCAAGCTTCTCTTGACATTTGATGACGGCTTGACGATTGAAACCGTGCTGATTCCAGATGCCGCACGTCTGACGCTGTGCGTGTCGACCCAGATCGGCTGCATGTTGGATTGCGGTTTCTGCCTGACCGGCACCATGGGACTGAAACGCAACTTAAAATCCTACGAAATTGTCGACCAGGTCTTGACCGCCCAAGACCAGCTGGCCGCTGATGAACGTATTACCAATCTGGTCTTCATGGGAATGGGAGAACCCTTAGCCAATCTGGATGCGCTCACAACCGCGATCACCTGTCTGACGAATAAGTCATGGGGCCTCGGATGGTCGCCCCGACGCATCACGGTTTCCACAGCGGGCCTCGCATCTCGACTCAAGGAGGTCGCGGCGCTCGGTGTGAATCTGGCGATCTCCCTCAATGCCACCACGGAAGAGCAACGCCAAGACCTGATGCCCGCAGTGAGCGAGATCACCTCGCTCAAATCGCTCCTAGCCGCCTGCCGCCGCTGTCCACTTTTACCGAATCGGCGACTGACCTTTGAGTATGTCCTCTTGGCTGGAGTGAACGATCGCCCCGCCGATGCCCAACGTCTGGTGAGACTGGTCAGAGGGATCCGGTGCAAAGTCAATCTGATCCCTTTCAACGAATTTCCCGGAACCCGCTTTCATCGTCCAACAGACCACGATGTCCTTCGCTTCCAATCTGCGCTCCGCGAAGCCGGCATCGATGTCTTTGTTCGTCAAAGCCGGGGGCGAGACGTGCTCGGCGCCTGCGGGCAATTAGGAAATCTCCCACCCAGCCGCGAATCAGTTGCCTTGACACCAATCGAATCTCGTTGTTAGCATGCCCCGTGTGCCTCACCCCATCATGATCTGGCCGACCATCCATTACACGTCGTCGACATGCCTCCTCGCAGCGCTGCTTGTTCTTACCCAAGGCACTCCGTCGCGTGCCGCAGACCGCCATGAACATATTTTATCGAACGGCATGAAGGTGCTTCTCGTCGAAGTCCCCAAGGCTCCGGTGGCAACGGTGCAGGTTTGGTACAAGGTCGGCTCCCGGAACGAAATGATGGGCCGAGCGGGGCTCTCGCACATGCTCGAACACATGATGTTCAAAGGCACGGCAAAATATCCCAAAGGTTCATTCTCCCGCATCATCCGCAAAAACGGCGGGATCGACAATGCCTTTACCAGCCAAGACTTCACCGCCTATTTTGAAAATCTCGCAGCCGATCGTGTGGAGCTGGCCTTGGAACTCGAAGCCGACCGGATGCAGGGCCTGATTCTCGATAACAACGAATTCCAAACCGAACGTGAAGTGGTGAAGGAAGAGCGGCGGCTCAGAACCGAAGATGATCCACAGGGAGCGCTGGTCGAAGCCCTGTTTGCCCAAGCCTTCTTCAGCCACCCCTATCATTGGCCGGTGATCGGCTGGTTCGCCGATCTCGACGCAATGTCCCTGGACGATTTGCAGCGCCACTACGACACGTTTTATTCTCCCAACAATGCCACGCTGATTGTGGTGGGCGATATTAAAGCTGACGCCTTGCTCCCGACAATCAAGCATCTGTTTGAGCCGATCCCCAAAGGCCCTTCGCCCAAACAGGCCATTTCGGTCGAACCAGAACAGCGGGGCGAACGGCGCTTTCTGCTCAAGCGTGAAGCGCAGGTTCCCTTTGTAATGATGGGTTTTCGTGTGCCCAATTATTCCAGTGAAGACTCCTACGCCCTCGACATCCTCGAGTCGATTCTCTCGCATGGGAAAAGCTCACGGCTCTATCAAAGCTTGGTCTACGATCAGAAAAACTCGCTGGCAGTCGGAGCAGAATACAGCTTGCTGCAGACCGATCCCAGTCTGTTTTATTTCTACTCGCTGGTCAGCCCCGGCGCGAAGGTCGAAGCGGTCGAGGACGCGCTGCATCGCGAGATTACGAGGCTGCAAAATGAGCCCCCATCCGACTTGGAACTACAGAGGGCCAAGAATCAAGTGGAGGCATCCCGCGTGTTCGAGCAGGATTCGAACTTTCGCCACGCCATGTTGCTGGGACAGTCGGAATCCATTGGTGCAGGCTGGCGGCGGGTGGATCAATTTCTGGAACGTATCCGTGTGATTACCGCCAAAGACATTCAACGCGTCGCCAAACAATATCTGACACAAGACAACCGGACCGTGGGAATTCTCGTTCCGCTGCCTTCTAAACAGCCAGAACCGGCCCCTGCCGCGGCTCAGCACGGGAAGCGCTAACTCAGACTATGCACCACAGTTCTCTCGCCAAGAGAAACTCGCGTCCGAGCTTCCGGCCCTTCCGCGGACGGTCGGTGATGGGCACGTTGGGGCTCGTCGCTACGCTGGTCGGATTCACCACATCGGGATACGCGGCAGAAATCTCCCCGACCAAAATTACAACTGCCAACGGGATGACGGTCCTGGTGTTGAAACAGCATTTTCTTCCTATCGTCGAGATCCATGCCCTCATCAAGGCCGGTTCGGCTCAAGACCCGCCGGAGAAGGCAGGCCTGGCAAATTTGGTGGCCAGTCTCCTGGATGAAGGCACCACGGCCAGATCCTCGAAACAACTGGCTGAGCAAATCGACTTTGTCGGCGGCTCGTTGGACGTCAAAGCCGGAGAAGATTTCACCACTGCCTCAACGCGCATCCTCAAGAAAGATGTCGACCTCGGCTTTACACTCCTGGCCGACATTCTTCTGCGCCCTGCGTTCCCCAAGCAGGAGTTCGACCGGGTGCGCTCGCAGATCTTTGGTGAAATCGTGAGCGATAACGACGATCCCGGCCACGTGGCCATCAAGGCGTTCAATCAGCTCGTCTTTCACAATCATCCCTATCGGTGGCCGGCGAACGGAACCGAGGAGACACTGAGCAAAATCACCTTAGCCGATGTGCAGAGCTTCTACGCCAAGGAGTATCTCCCCAATCAAGTCATCCTCACCGTCGTCGGCGATATCACGGTGGAGCAAGCCACAGCGCTCGTCCAAACACATTTTGGGGCGTGGAAGAAGGGCACGGCGCAAACCAGGGCAGTGAGGAAGCCAGGCGTCATCGAGAAGAAGACCGTGCAACTCATTGACAAGGATCTCACCCAATCCACTATCGTGTTGGGCCATGGCGGAATCAGCCGGACCAACCCCGACTTTTACGCCGTGACCGTCATGAACCATATCCTTGGCGCCGGAGGATTTTCGTCACGCCTGATGGACTCCATCCGCGACAAGCAGGGGCTCGCGTATGGCATTATGAGTCATTACGAGGCTCGCGCAATGCCCGGCTCCTTCTGGGTCAACCTCCAGACCAAGATAGAAACGACCAATCAGGCGATCAGCGGCGTGCTGGCCGAAATCAGGGGCATTCGCGAGGCTCCGGTCAGCGATCAGGAACTCTCCGAAGCCAAATCGTTCCTGATGGGCAGCTTTCCGTTACGGTTGGACTCCACAGCCAAGCTGGCGCACGTGCTGGCCCAAGTGGAGTTTTTCGGATTGGGGTTTGAGTACTTCAGTCAATACCCAAAATGGATTGACCGCGTGACGAAAGACGATGTGCAGCGCGTCGCCAAACAGTATCTCGACCCTCAGCACTACGCCCTTGTTGTCGTCGGCAACATCGCAAAGGCGAAAGTTCGCCACTAGAGAGTGACTCACGAGGCAATACACCCTTATGCAGACTGCTCTTCTTCAGCACAAACTCGATCGTCTCCGCGCCCTGCTCACCGACATGGGATCTGTGCTGGTCGCTTATTCCGGCGGGATCGACAGTACCTTCGTGCTCAAGGTAGCCCACGAACAACTCCACCAGAACGCCGTGGGCATCACGGCTGTCTCGCCCACCTTTCCGTTGATCGAGTTGGAGACCGCCAAACGTGTCGCCCAGGAAATCGGTGCGCGCCATGAAATCGTGCAGACGGATCAACTGGAGATTCCCGAATTCACCAAAAATGACGCGGCTCGCTGCTTCCATTGTAAGACCGACTTATACCAACTTCTCGGGACGTTACGACAAGCGCGTGCCGCCGCCTGGATGCTGGATGGAACAAATCTCGATGATCTCGGAGATGACCGGCCCGGCATCAAGGCCGCACGGGAATGGGGAGTGCGCAGCCCGCTGGTTGAGGCTGAACTGTCAAAGGCCGACATTCGTATCCTTGCCAAGGACCTCGGACTCTCGAATTGGGATAAGCCGGCAGCCGCCTGCCTCTCATCGAGAATCCCACGCGGAATTACGATCACCAGAGAACAACTGAGCCGGGTCGAAGAAGCAGAAGCCGTGCTTCATCACGAGGGGCTCCGCCATTATCGAGTCCGTGACCACGGTGAGATTGCCAGGATTGAGGTCACGAAGGATGAGATGCTCCAGCTCATGGAATCCGAGCGGTGCACAAGAATCAGTACCAGACTGAAAGAGCTGGGGTTCAGATTCGTGACCGTGGACTTGGAAGGGTATCGGCCTGGTGGAGTCAGTCTGGGCTGACCCCACCCAACCGCGACTCGTTACCGCTGGTAGGATTTTGAAAGCGCCTCAAGAGCTTCGTCGGCAAACTTCCGCTGGTCAGCTTCGGTCAGGCTGCGCTGCACCACCTTCTCCGCCACCATGAGCGCCAGCTCGGTCGTCTGGTTTCGAATGTCCTGCACCGCCTTCCGACGTTCGTGCTCGATCTCGCGCGTCGCATCACCTTTGATTCGCTCCGCCTCCACGGTCAACCGTTGCTCATTCTCGTCAAGCAACCGTTGTGCACGCTCTTTCGCCGCCGCGAGGATGCCTTCTGCTTCCTTTGCCGCTGCGCTGAGCTTCGCCTCATACTCTTTGAGCCGGCGCTCCGCTTCGGAGCGATGACGCTCGGCTTGATCTAAACTGTCCTTAATCTTTTTTTCCCGCTCTTCGAGAATGCTTAGGATGCCCGGAAAGGCAAACTTGTAGAGCACAAAAAACAGGATCGCAAAGGACACGACCTCCCAGAAGATCAGGGAGGAGAAGAAATGAGATTCAAACTGCGGCATGAGACGTTCCTTTGGCTACAGTAATCGTTCGATCTGGGAGTCCGTGACTACTTGCGGAGGCCCATAATGATGAACGCAATGACCAAGCCGTACAAGGCAATGGCCTCGACCAATGCGAACCCAATCCACATGTACTTCCCGACTCGGCCTTCAGCTTCCGGCTGACGCGCCACCGCTTCGATCATCTTGCCGAAAATGTATCCGATACCGACACCGGCTCCGGCAAATCCCGCCGCTGCTAACCCCATCCCCAACAACGCTGCTGCTGCTGAATCCATTGTCCCTCGCTCCTCCCTTGTCTGTGCCGGCACGCGTCAATGCGCGTGCTCGTCGTGGCCGTGCAGGTGAAATGCGTCTCCCAAATAGACGCAGGTCAGCACGGTGAAAATGTACGCCTGAATAAATGCGATACCGACTTCCAGTCCGTTCATCGCGATCGTAAAGACAAAGGGCAGCCATCCGATCAACAGCCCGCCGCTGATCGCAAGCCCGAACAACACCCCGAGAATTACGTGGCCCGCCGTCATATTGGCAAACAATCGAACGGCCAGGGAGATCGGACGGGCCAGTTGACTGATCAATTCGATGGGCACCATAAGGGGCAACAGCCAGCCCGGTGTCCCGGGCGGTACCAAGATCCCAAGGAACTTCATCCCGTGCAGAGCAAATCCCATGATGAGACTCAGCCCATAGACCACCGTGGCAAAAACCGCCGTGACGACAATCTGGCTGGTGACCGTGTAGGACCCAGGGATCAAGCCGATCAGATTGCAGAACAGGATGAAGAGGAACAGCGTCGCGATAAGAGGGAAAAATTTCATCCCTCCCTGACCCATCGTATCCAGAATGATTCCACGAATGAAATCAACCAACATTTCAGCCATGCTTTGCAACTTACCGGGGACCAGCTTTCGCGCAGACCCGGCCATCACCATCAAAATCGACACAAGACCCACGACCACCCACATGATGAGCACGGCTTTGTTGATAGAGACATCCAACCCGCCCAGATCAATCGGGATGATGTTGTGGAGTTCAAACGGATGGAGCGGACTTTCTTCCATGTGCTACCCTTCATCTACCCGAGTTACCCGACGAATCTTGCCACCGCTGTGCGGCTCGATAGGCGCTCCTGACCCCAGCTGCCGCGCCAAATACGAGTCCGACGACGAGCCCCCATGGTGTCGACCCCAAGAGATAGGTATCGACCACCCACCCAAGCCCACCGCCGACGATGAGCGCAGCCAACAGTTCCGTTCCGATTCGAACGGCCTGGCCGAGCCCCGCGTAAAACGGATCTTGTGAAGGGGGCATGCCATACCCACGGAAGGCGAGCGCACATGCAGCACATGAGCAGAACTCTGCCAATAATGGGCGCGCAATTTAAGCAGAACCCCGCTCGGAATGTCAAGCCGTTACAGGTCTGTCTCTTCGGAAGCTGCTGCGGTATAGTGACTCACGTCATTTCTACGAGGATGCGTTTCGACCATGCCGCTGACAATGCCCTCAGCAATTCCATTTCTTCACGGCCCTCCGTCACCTCTCATGGTGACGCTTCCTTGCCCATCGGCAAGCCCCTTCGAACTCTACGCAAGAATCGCCTCGACTCAACGCCCATCCTTTCTCTTCGAGAGTGGCAACGGGCGTGCACCCATGGGGCGTTATTCATTCTTTGCCAGCGATCCCTATCAGGTGCTGAGTGGAAAAGCCGACAGGTGCGTGCGACGCACGACGCACAATCACGAAGAATCTTGTCCGGCCCCGTTTCAGTACCTGGCTCAGCTTATCGGGAATTCGTACATCGCTCGCCCTCCCGATGTTCCACCGTTTTTCGGGGGAGCGATCGGCTACTTCAGCTACGATCTTGTCCGCCAATTCGAGACCTTGCCTTCGACAGCTCTCGATGACTTCGCGACTCCCGATCTTGAGTTTGCATTCTTCGACCTTGTGGCGGCGATTGACCATGAGCTCGGCCGTCTGGTGATCATGTTCTGCCCGCCACTCGATCGATTTTTAGGCGAGCCGCGGGAAAAACTGTTTCGAGAGGGGTGCGACCGCCTTGCTGCGTTGGAAGCAAGATTGTCCAGCCCTACCACAGTCGGGACAGAACACGATGCGCTGGGCCGCCTCACGTTCTCTCCAGAACAACAACAGTCATCGTATATGGATCGCGTCCGCCGCTGTCAGGACTATATCGCCGCAGGCGACATCTACCAAGCAAACCTCTCGCACCGTTTTGCGGTGACGTGTGCTGCGCTCCCGCCTCGATCTGAGCTTCGGGCAGATCTACTCGCCTATGGCCGCGTCCGGACCTTGAATCCTTCACCGTTCTCCGGATTGCTCCGGTTCGATCAGACCAGCCTCATTAGTTCATCCCCTGAACGACTCATCCGCCTTGATGGGCGTCGAGCGGACACGCGTCCGATCGCCGGAACCCGACCACGCGGCGAAAACGCCGCCGCCGATCAGTTGCTCGCAGAAGAATTGCGATCAAACGAAAAAGAATGCGCTGAACATGTCATGCTGGTCGATCTTGAGCGGAATGATCTCGGCCGAGTCTGCGACTTTGGGAGCGTCCAGGTAAACGAGCTGATGACGTTGGAACAGTATTCCCATGTGAGCCACCTGGTGTCCCATGTCACTGGCATCCTGAGAAACAGCGCCACAGGATTTGATTTGCTCAGAGCCGTGTTTCCAGGTGGGACGATTACCGGCGTACCCAAGATTCGCTGCATGGAGATCATCGAGGAGTTAGAACCAATCCGCCGTGGTCCCTACACCGGCTCGATGGGATACATCAGTTGGAGCGGTGATCTCGACTTCAATATCCTCATCCGAACCCTCGTCATGAGGAACGGCAGGGGCTACCTGCAGGTCGGCGCCGGCATCGTGGCCGACTCTGAACCAGCGCACGAATATGAGGAGACCATTCACAAGGCTCAGGCCTTTTTGAGTGCATTCTCATAGCATCCCTCCAGTCTATGTGGATTTATCTGAACAACACATTCGTAAAAAAAGAGGAGGCCGTGATCTCTGTCTTCGACCACGGGTTTCTCTATGGAGACGGGGTGTACGAAACTCTTCGCTCCTACGGAAACCGCATGTTCATGCGCGACCAGCACCTGGCTCGATTATTCCGATCTGCGGATGCCATCGGTTTGACGATTCCGATTCCCATGAAGAACTGGCCGGATCTCCTCCACGAATCGATGGCGCGCAACGACGTCGGCAATGCGCAGCGGGATGCTTATCTGAGGATTACAATTTCACGCGGAGTCGGTGACATCGGGCTGGACCCCGCGCTCTGCCCAGCCCCGACCGTGGTGATCATGGCCAAGCCTCTCACCACTCCAGCCGCCTCAGTCTACCAGAAGGGGGTCGGGGTAATCGTTGCCTCAACCAGAAGAAACTTGCCTGGCGCGTTGTCTCCACAGATCAAAGCCACGAACTTCCTCAATAACATCCTCGCCAAACGCGAAGCCATCGCAGCGGGCGTATTCGACAGCATCTTCCTCAACTGGGAACACCATCTGACCGAATGTACCGTCAGCAATCTGTTCTTCGTGACAGATGGATGCCTCCGTACCCCATCCGTCGAGTGCGGCCTTCTGGATGGCATCACGCGAACCATCGTGATTCAGTTGGCGAGGGAACTGCGCATCCCCATCGAAGAAGGACGCTTCACGGCAGACCAGTTGTACCAAGCCGAAGAGTGCTTTGTGACCAACACGAGCATGGAAATCATGCCTGTGGCCTCTGTTGACCACCGGCCTATTGGGGAAGGCAAACCAGGCCCGCTGACCCGGAAACTCCGGGAACTATTTATTGAAGCACGAGAACGTTTTTTGGAACCGGCCTTTTTCAACTGAATGCTCATGTTCTTGTTTTCACATCGGTTTCTAAACCGCCTCAAGGGCACAAGATCTGCATTCCCTTGACAGGGAGTCACAGACTGCTATCGTTTGACCATGCTGAAACCAAGAACACCACTCGATACCCCCAAACCCTCAAGATTCCTGGGCATGACCGCCCTAACATTAGGCGGCTATCTCCTGATCTCTGCTTCGACCGCCCAAGCTGAAATCTACCAATATATTGATGCCAAGGGGACCATTTCTCTCACGAACGTGCCCTCTGATGTCCGCTATCGTCGAATCGACCTTCACCCGAATCGACTGCACCCCATGATCGCGGAACGAGAGTTGGCGCCGATGATCAGCCGGTTCTCACGCCAGCACCATCTACACCCGGCACTCATCCGCGCAGTCATCAAAGCCGAATCGGATTTCGATCCCAGGGCAGTGTCACGGGCAGGCGCCATCGGTTTAATGCAACTCATGCCACAAACTGCAGTTCGAATGGATGTGCGGGATCTGTACGATCCCGAAGACAATATCGGCGGGGGAACGAAATATCTGCGACAACTCCTCGATCGGTTTCGCGGGAATCTTCCGCTGGCGCTGGCAGCCTATAACGCGGGGGAACATGTCGTGGATCGCTACCGCGCTCTTCCTCCGATCGAGGAAACCCGCCAGTATGTCCGCAAGGTTCTGCGGTACTATCGGACCTTCCTCACGCGGGATCTCACCTCTACCGGCCACGTGATCGCGTCTTCGGAGTCCGCAGCGCAAGTACCAGCCCCTGTTTCTTCTGTTCCGACTGGTCAGTAGAACGCGCTCTCAGAGTCAACGAGAGTTGACTATGCTGACTCCAACCGGGGCGCTTGGTCTCGGGGAGGTCCGATCGGAAGTGGGCTCCCACGCTGTTTTCACGCCATAGCGCAGCCTCCGCCACGCAGTACGCAGTTTGGACCATGTTTTTGGCCTCAAGATCCGCCCTCGTTGCAAACGGCTCCGACACCATGTGCCCCCATCGAGAGAGTTGGGCCGTGGCGCGAATCAGTGACTCGCGGGAGCGAATGACACCAACCTGTCCCCACATCGTTCGGCGAAGCGAACTCCGCAATTTTTCCGCATCGTCCAACCGACCAAACGTGCAGTGCCGTAGCTCCACAACGTGCCGGGTGAGATCCGGCACAAGGCAACGGGAGGCCCACGAAATGGCAGCCAGGCCAGCTCGCATCCCAAAGACCAATCCCTCCAGCAATGAATTGCTCGCCAGCCGGTTGGCACCATGGACACCGCTGCATGCGACCTCCCCGGCCGCAAAGAGACCCGGCAACGTCGTGGCACCGTTGATGTCGGTCCACACTCCTCCCATCATGTAATGTGCGCTCGGAGAAACCGGAATCCACTCTTCCGTGATGTCGATATCGTGACGAAGGCATGTCGCGTAAATGGTCGGGAATCGCCGCTTCACAAAATCCGCTCCGAGGTGGGTCACGTCGAGATAGACATGCCGGGCTCGTGTCGCCGCCATTTCTGCCCAGATTGCCCGCGCGACAATATCCCTGGGAGCCAAGGCACCCAGCGGATGATACCGTTGCATGAACACCTCGCCCTTATTATTGCGCAGCTGCCCCCCCTCTCCCCGCATCGCCTCAGAGAGAAGAAAGGGCGGGCTCGACGGCAGGTACAGCGCGGTCGGATGAAACTGCACAAACTCCATATCTTGGAGTTGCGCCCCTGCACGGAACGCCATCGCCATGCCGTCGCCGGTCGCATTCGGCGGATTCGTGGTTCGTGCGTAGATCTGGCCGGCCCCGCCGGTTGAGAGTACGACAGCCTTTGCGGAAAGAATAAATTGCTCGCCGGAATTTTCGTCCAGGACCACTGCCCCGCAACATCGTCCATCCTCCACGACAAGGTCCACGGTGAAATGGTAATCCAGCCGGTGGATCCGCTTCTGTCGGCCGGCTTGCGCCATCAACACACGCACCATTTCGTTCCCCGTCGCATCGCCTCGAGCGCGAAGAATTCGGCTGCGGCTATGCGCCGCTTCCCGAGCAAACGCAAACTTCCCCCCTGTCTTGTCGAACTTCGCCCCCCAATGGATCAGTTCCTGAATCCGATCTGGGCCTTCTTCCACCAAGACCCGCACCGCCTCGCGACGGCACAACCCATGTCCCGCCTTCACTGTATCTGTGAGATGAATTGCGACATCGTCTTCTTCACTCAACGCCACCGCAACCCCGCCCTGCGCAAAAATTGAATTACTCTGCAACGGGTGGCCCTTGGTGAGCATGATCACTCGGCCTTCACGGCTGAGATCGAGCGCTGCACGAAGCCCGGCAACCCCGCTGCCGATGACGAGAAAGTCTGCTTGTGGTGGCGCGCTCCGCGGCATCGACAGTCGCTATCGTGGCTCGGTCTGAGGTGGAGGGACTTCGGATAACGTCTGTTTCGTTTTCATGCCGAACGGCAGATCTCCTTGGACACCGCGCAGGAGGATCGAATGCGTTCCGATCCACTGCAATCGTGCATGGCCGCGCTGCCGCATGCCCACATCATCAGCGTCTTTTTTCCACACGCCTTGCCAATGGACGTTCACATCGATGTCGTCGCCTTCGATCATAATCCGTTCGATGGTAAATTCGAGTGAGATGGTATGAAAGGCGTCGAAGTCGGCCTCAGCCTGACGTTGAAGCTGTTCAAGCTGATCCAGCGGCAACATCATGGACTGAAAGCCGGAACGATTTTTTTGCTGGTACGCGTCCCGCAATGATTCCACCGCCCGGTCGATGCGGCGAATGCGCTCATGGTCTTCCGGGTACTGAACTTCCTTGGACGAACACGCCCCCACAGCAATGGCGAGCAGCACGAGCCCACCGAGGAGCAACGATGACGAACACGTGAAGGGCATCCATTTGGGAAGCATGATGTCGCAGTATAGGAAGGCAATGAACACAGGGTCAAGCGACACCCGCGCATGCATCTAAACTGAGCTGCGTGCTGCGCAGCATCCCCGCTGTGAGCTTGCATTTTGGGCCAAAAGCTTCTAGACTCCGCCCCCTAGGAGAGACGAAGCATGTCGAGCGTGTTGAAAAAACGCCGAAAAAAAATGCGCAAGCACAAATACAAGAAGCTGCGCCAGCGTCAAAAATTCCTTCGCCGCAAAAGCTAAGCTCAGCCCGCGCCGTAGGAGGAGCACGTCGTGACCGAGGGCAAGAAGGTTCGCATCCGCGTTCGTACGGTGAGTTGTATCTACGTGGGGGACTTCCTGGTTCCTCCGATGCGCCATCGCGTCTCCGACGCGATTAACGAAGAAGCACGCCTGTTCATTAGCCTGACCGATGTTGTCATCAACGACAAGGACCGGTCGGATTTCGTGGCGATCAATAAAAACCTCATTGAGTCGATCGCCCAGCTCTAGCCGTTGTCGAGCGCTCCACCCTCTTCTCGTCCACGTCGACTCTTCCCCATGTGAGCCGTAACCGAGCACAGACGTCCATCACCCTGGCTGCACTTCATTATCTGTGATGCTGATCTTCAAGCGCTTCCTGCCATTCATCCAACCCTACCTGGTACGCATGATGCTGGCGGGCCTGCTCGTCATGGGCGTGGCGGCCATCAACCTAGCCTTACTCCGCCTGGCCGGTGCCCTCTGGGATGTCATCACCGTCCAACACGATGGCGCGCGGATGACAGAGTTGATCGGTCTGTTCCTCGGACTGGTGCTCCTACAGGGGCTCTGCTCAATGGGTCATAGTTACCAGACCGCCTGGGTGTCTCAGCGAATCGTCGCCGATTTTCGCAGACACCTATTCGGCCACTTGCAAACGCTCGCCGTCAGTTTTTTCGCGCGCCGCCGCACCGGGGAATTGCTCTCGCGCCTGATGAGCGATGTCACGGTCATTCAGTCCGTCGTCACAGAAACCCCCATCGACAGCGCCAAACAGTTCGTGACCTTCGTCGGCGGCATCGCGTTTCTCCTCACGATGAATTGGCGGCTCTGCCTCTTAATCTTGCTCCTCCTCCCCTTGCTGGTTCTGGCCGCCAAACTCTTTGGGCGAAAACTCAAATCCCTCTCGACATCGATTCAGGACCACACAGCCGCGCTCAGCACATTGGCAGAAGAAGTGATTTCCGGCATTCGCATTGTCAAATCGTTTGTCCAGACAAAACGGGAAGAGGGGCGCTTCGCCGCCCAAGTGGATCAGACCCTTCATCTCACGCTGCGCCGGGCCGGAATCATGGCCGTCTTCATACCGGTGATCAGCCTGCTCACGTTTTCAGCCGCGGCCGCTGTCCTCTGGTACGGAGGCCGGCAAGTCATCGAGGGCGCTATCACGCCAGGCGACCTCTTCGCCTTCGTGTTGTTTGCCGGCATTTTGATCGGCCCCTTCAGTTCGGCGGCCCGCGTGTTTGCACAGATCAAAGAAGCGCAAGGCGCGATGCAACGGGTCTTCGAAATTCTCGACGCGCAACCGGAAATCCACGATCGACTCGACGCGCAACCCCTCTCCACGATCGCCGGCCATATGCGCGTGGAAGGCGTCAGCTTCGCCTACGATCCTCGCAACCCTGTGCTATCGAATCTGTCGTTTGAGGCCAAACCTGGCGAGCTGATCGCCTTCGTCGGACCGACCGGCGCCGGCAAAACAACCGTGATCAATCTTCTCCACCGGTTCTACGATCCGACAGAGGGCCGCCTCACCATCGACGGCCACGACCTGCGCCAGGTGAGCGTCGAGAGTTGGTACCGGCAAATCGCACTCGTCCCACAAGAAACAATCCTGTTCGGAGGAACCATTCTCGACAATATTCGCTATGGCAATCTGGAAGCGAGTGAAGCTGGGGTGCAGGCGGCCAGCAAAGCAGCGTACGCCCATGACTTCATCACAGGCCTGCCCGACGGCTATCACACCGTGGTGGGGGAGAAAGGAGTCAATCTCTCAGGTGGACAACGTCAACGCATCGCAATTGCGCGGGCGATTCTCAAAAATCCGCGCATCTTGTTGCTGGACGAAGCCACGTCCTCCCTCGATACTGAATCGGAACGGCTGGTTCAGGACGCGGTGGAACATCTGCTGGAAGGACGGACGACCTTCGTCGTCGCCCACAGGCTCTCGACCATTCAACGCGCCGATCGCATTCTGGTCCTGGACAAAGGCAAGCTGGTCGAAGAAGGCTCTCACGCCCAGTTGATGGAACGCAAAGGCTTGTACCACTATCTCTACACGATCCGCCTCAATGAGCCGATCCCATGAGTGTGATCACGAACCGCGCGGGGCCTCCGTTGACCCGGATGGCATGCCCTGATCATGATGTAAGCATACGACGGACTTGGGCTTTGGGCTGCTCAGATGGTGATATCCAAACTCTCTCTCGAACCCAAGATCTCCGTTAATACAACCGTAACATTGGAGGGCTATCCTGCTGTCTCATGAGGAGTGCTCTTTGATCTGTCAGCAACATGCCTTCTCAAAGGTGGTGAGAACATGCCTCTTGCTCCCAAAAAAGTTCTGATCGTCGAAGATGAGGCCGACATCGCCCAATTGGTGAAGCTCTATCTGGAGAAAGAAGGGTTTCACATCAATGTCGCGAAATCGGGGGGCGAGGCCTTGAAGCTTATTAAGTCTGAACGTCCGGACATTCTGATTCTTGACCTCATGCTTCCGGAAATTGACGGCATTGAGGTGTGCAAGAAAATTCGCAACGCCCCGGACACCGCACTCCTTCCCATTATCATGCTGACAGCGAAAGCAGAGGAGTCCGATACCATCGTCGGGCTCGAACTCGGCGCCGATGACTATGTGACGAAACCGTTCAGCCCCAAAGCCCTGGTCGCCAGAGTCAAAGCGCTCTTTCGTCGTCTCGAACGGACCGATGATCAAAAGCAATCGTCCTTTGGTTTTGGACCGCTCCTGATGGATCTGTCCCGGCACGAAGTCACCGTGAAGGGCACGGAGGTGTCGCTCACGGCCAAAGAATTCGGCCTGCTCGAACACTTGCTGCGCCACCCTGGACGCGTGCTGACTCGCGATGTCCTGCTGAATGCCGTGTGGGGCTACGACTACTATGGGACCACACGAACCGTGGACGTCCATATTCGCAGGCTGAAGCTCAAGATCCCGCTGCTCGACGACACGATCATCTCGGTAAAATCGCTGGGGTACAAACTGTCGGATCTAGCCCCGGCTAAGTAGATTAAACCGCCGATCTATTGAGAATGGCGCGCGAGTGGAAATGGTGTGCGTTGATTCCCGGCTGCCTCCTGCCTCTTCTTCTGTCTTGCAGCCATCCCCGAATGGAGGAATTTGAAACCAGTATCGGCCAGATTATGCAAGACGACTTGATCCGTCGATTCGGCTACCCCCAGCGGCTCAAGAAGCTTCCGACCGGAAACGAGGCGTGGGATTACGAATTCCTGGCAGGAAACTCTCGCTGTGTGGGCTACCGAGTCTTTTTCGATGAAGACCGGCGATCGACACATTGGGAACCCCAGCGCTGCCGGTTCGACCAGTAGGGCAGAGCCCTCCGAACGGATGGTTCGCTCACGCAGCAACACACGAGTGCCTTGTGTTCGGCAATCGGCTAACGTGATGACTGTTCAGTCCGCAGCCAATTCCTTATACTGTCTGCGATCTCATCGCGAACGCGCCGGAAGACCTGTACGCGATCGTCATCCGACCCCTGCGCCTCAGACGGATCACCAAAACTCCAGTGCACCACCTTGGCCCCGCCGGGAATCGTAGGGCAAGCTGCTTTCGCCCGATCACACACGGTAATGACATAATCCGGACGCCGTCCCAGGAATTCATCCACCCGCTTCGACCGGTGCAGCGAGATATCGATCCCCGCCTCCGCCATCACGTCAATCGCTTGCGGATTCACGCCCACCGGGTTCGTCCCTGCGCTGATCACCTCGAATCGGCTTCCGGCCAGATGCCGTAGCCATCCCTCCGCCATCTGGCTGCGGCAAGAATTTCCGGAGCATAAGAAAAGAACAGCGGGCTTCATACCGGCTGTTCTGCGGGGAACCAGGCGCGCGTCCGGTTGCAGACGGCACAGACAGAGAGCATGACCGGAACCTCGACCAACACCCCCACCACCGTCGCGAGGGCTGCACCGGATTCAGGGCCGAACAAGGCGATGGCGGTCGCCACCGCCAATTCGAAGAAGTTACTCGCGCCGATGAGCGCGCCAGGCGCCGCCACGGCGTGAGGCACCTTCAACCACTTCATCAATCCATAGGCCAGCGACGCGTTGAAGTACACCTGAATGAGAATGGGGACAGCAATGAGCGCCACATGCCAGGTCTTGCCGGTGATGTTGTCGGCTTGAAAGGCGAAAATCAACACCAGCGTGGCCAGCAACGCCACGATGGTAAGCGGCGCAAATCGAGGAAGAAAGCGGTCCTCAAACCATTTCTGACCGTGTTGAGCAATGAGCCAGTGCCGGAGCACCACGCCAATGAGCAAGGGGATAACGATAAACGCCACGACGGAATACAGCAGGACAGCAAATGGAACGCTCAGAGCGGAGGCACCGGCAACCAGGAACCCGACCAGCGGCGCGAAGAGCACGAGCATGATCAGATCATTCACTGAGACTTGGACCAGAGTATACGCGGGATCGCCGTCAGTGAGATAGCTCCAGACAAACACCATGGCGGTACAGGGAGCCGCAGCCAGAATGATCGCGCCCGCAATATATTGGTCCGCTTCCTCCGGCAAGATCCAGGCTGAAAATACCAGCCTGAAAAAGAGCCAGGCAAAGAACGCCATCGAGAACGGCTTCACAATCCAGTTCACAAGAAGCGTCACCAGCAATCCCCGAGGCCGTGTTCCGACATTGCGGATGGACGCGAGGTCGACTTTCATCATCATCGGGGTAATCATGAGCCAGATGAGGACAGCGATGGGGAGATTGACGTGGCTGCTCTCTCCGAATTCCAGGCTTCGCAGTCCATGGACGACACTCGGAGCCCATCGTCCGAGCAGCACACCTGCTACCATACAGAGCCCAACCCAGAGGGTAAGATACCGTTCGAACAGATTCAGCCGCTTCTCGCTGGGTTGGGCGTGAAGCTCCGGAGCTAGGGCAATATCCATCGAACTTTCCTCCCTATATTCAGACCGCGGTGTGAAAAGGTTTGTTTCCGCGGATGAAAGCGGCCATGAAGATACCGTCCATTTGGGCAGCCACCCGTTCCGTGTCGAGTCCGGCTCCTCGGAGAAATTCCCGTGCATCCTCGGCATGGTAAATCCGTGTGGGGACAACAGAAACATTCTCAAAGCCAGCCTTGAGCAAGAGTGTTCTGTACTCGTTTTCTTCAAGAGCGCCGGCTACGCAGCCGGCCCAGAGTTCCATGCTCTTTCTGATTTCTCCAGGGATAGTCCCCGCGCCACGATATCGGAGACCGCAAGCCGTCCTCCTGGCCGGAGCACGCGCCAGGCTTCGCTCAAGACACGATCCTTCTCTCCGGAAAGATTGATGACGCAGTTGGAAATGATCACATCGACCGCCGCATCAGGGAGCGGGATACGCTCGATCTCGCCTTGCAGAAACTCCACGTTGTCCACGCCGGCTTTCCGTTGGTTGGCGCGGGCGAGAGCGAGCATTTCATCGGTCATATCCAGCCCATAGACTTTTCCTGTCGGACCAACACGCTTTGCGGAGAGCAACACATCAATCCCACCTCCCGATCCGAGATCGAGTACGGTTTCTCCAGCACGTAAATCAAGCAGTGCCGTTGGGTTGCCGCAACCCAGCGATGCGACGACCGCGTCGGTCGGCAAAACCGCCGTCTCAGCGTTCGTGTAGAGACGGGATGTAATGGGATCGCGTGTGTCGGAAGGCAGGACGGTTCCGCAGCAGGAACTCCTTCCGTGCTTTACCTGCAAGGCAGCCTGGCGATATTGCCCTTTGACGATCTCTCTGATGATTTCAGGCTTAGTCATGGTCTCCTCCTTATCACTCATCAATCATTATTGATGTATGAAGCCAAAAAAATACTACGATCGACAGTGATCGTTCGGTACGTCCGCCGGATGTGATTCCTTGAGCCATGCGACAAGATCTTCCAGCTCACGAATGGCATCAGGGTTCAACGAATAATAAATCCACCGGCCTTCAGGACGATCGGTCACCAACCCGGCATCTTTCAAGACCCGAAGATGAAACGACAGTCTGGACTGACCGGTCTTAAAGGCCTCGGTCAAGTCGCAGACGCACTGCTCTCCCGCTCTCAATCGTTCCACTATTCGGACCCTCGTCTCATCCGAAAGTGCATGGAAGAGACGAACCGCCTTTTCTCGACCTCTAGATAGCGCCGTTGTCATGACACTCTTCATATATCAATATTAATTGATTAGTCAAGTCCTGCGCATCGGGTGCGATGATACGCAGTCTGTTACAGAGAATTGATCGGACTATGACAAAGGGGTGCACACATCATCGCTACACTTCCGTCTCAGAGAAAGGAGCGACCATGTCATCCACCGCACAATCCCGCCGCAGACCCCTCGAACGGAACATCGGACAGACAGCGACGCGAGAGATAAAGAACGCGGCTAGACGCACGCGGCTATGGATTGAGTTGACCAGACAGCGAGCCCGGATCCTTGGAAATGCACCGACCTCCCTGATACCTGACGTTGAACCGGAGACGTGTTCCGATCCAGCCGATCAGGCCTCGACCGAGTTCGAGCAAGATCTCGCCATGCAGGTGAGGACCAGGACGTTCGACAAGCTGCGCCGCATCGAACACGCATTGCAACTGATGCGGACCAGTGGCTATGGCCAGTGCCACCGGTGCCACATGGAGATTCCCTACGAGCGGCTCACGGTTCAGCCGGACACGCTTTTCTGCGTCCCCTGCCTCACGCTCGTCGAGCAGAATGCCGCTAGGAATTAACGCCATGCCCAAACCCTACTTCACCATGCCGCCCATCGGAGCCCAGCTGCACCCCTTTCCTGCACCTGGCTCCCCGCGCTTGTTCCTTTCTGCCAGGAGACGGGCCACGCCCCGGGCTGGGCGTCTTACTAACAGATTCCGCCCTCGATCACCCGTACGACGATGTCCGAAGAAATATTCTCCCGCATGTTCACCACAGTGGAAATGAAGGAGGAGTCTATGCAATGCACCCGTTGTGCCGGCATGAGAGTGCCTGAGATTATCATTGGCGAGGGGGGAACGCGGATCATGGCTCTGCGGTGCATCCACTGCGGAGACGTCGTCGACCGAGTGATTTCCAGGAATCGCCAACGTCGCCAGCATCCGCAACCAAGCCGAGCCCGCACTCCCATCTACGGCACTGATCAATGGAAACGAGGGAACACCGTTCTCGTGTAACCCCCTCGCAAGGACCTGAGTTTCTCCCCGCCCTCGATCCGGCGCGGTACTGAATATCCTCTGCGATCCTCCGATCCGCATAAATTCCGGTCGAGGCAAACGAAGATTGCGCGTAGTCAGCGTCGCCCGCGTTTTCTCCTCTCCGCATCATATATGGGCGTAGGTGGAGAGTGCCTCTCCCGCAGCGTATTGGGGATACTCTCTTTGATGCCCCAATCTGTAGATTCCATCGAGACGTTCGTCCGCGCCATTTCGATCAATAGAGGTTCCAGAATTTTTGGGCTGGACCTTCTCTGGTTGCGGGACTAGACTACTTTCCCGTGTCTTCATGTTAGATTCGTCGCAACCAGTCGACGCGTGTGGATTGAGTAGCCTGATACCGAATGGCAGAATTCGGCCGCGGCAGGAAATCCGAGTATGAAGTACGATCACGAACGATTCGTAAGAGCTAAAAGGACGGTCGCGCTCGTCGCCATCAGCTCAATTACGATCGAGCAGGCAGTCAGGTTGGCACAAGACACCCTTGGTGGAACCGCATTCGATGCGAAGCTCAAAGAAAAGGACGATCAGATCGTCTGGAGAGTGAAGCTGTTGACCGCTGAAGGACGCAAGAAGATTTATATAGATGGACGAACAGGCAGTGTCATCGAGGCCAAGGTTGAACACCTGTTCGAAGAACCCGTCAGCAGCACATCACCTTGAGGCCGTCGGATTCTTCATTTCCTGCAAAGGAGCAATCCAACTCCTCCCCTCGATCCCCTCCCTCCCGAACACCTTTCGTAACCCACTTCCGGCATTGCAACCGAACCCCCATCCCTCAATTCGCCAGGGGAAGCGGGCAGAACCTGGCACGCGTCTCTCGCCTCGTTTCCCAACGGTTCCATTTGGAAGCCCGGGATGCGGGTATTCTGCGCAAGCGGGAGACGTTGGAACGCATCGACGGGGAAATGTCGGACCCGCCGCATGGAACGGCTTGAATGGATTATCATCGTCCTGATCGATGTCCCCACCGCGGTGTCGTTTCTCCCGATGGGCGGGCACTGACAAACATCGTCGCTCAACATCATGCGGCGTTGGCGGGGCCGGACAGCCCTGGCTACGCCACATCCAGACGCACGAGCTGTTTGCGGCGCCCCTCGTAATCGGGTATGAGCCGCTGATACTCCCGCGGCATGAGCGAAGACGAGATGAGAAAATCTGCCGAGGCCCGGTTGCAGGCGATCGGAATGTTCCAGACCACTGCAATACGCAGCAGCGCCTTGACATCGGGATCGTGGGGGTGAGGCTCAAGCGGATCCCAGAAGAAAATGAGCACATCGATTCCGCCTTCGCTGATCTTCGCGCCGATTTGCTGATCTCCACCTAATGGACCGCTTTGCAGCCGCGTCACCGAGAGATCGAGTTCCGTATGAAGTAACTTGCCCGTGGTCCCGGTGGCAACGAGGTGATGCCCGGCAAGCGCCTCTCGGTTGAACGTGGCCCAAGCCAGCAGATCCTGTTTCTTATTGTCATGCGCCACGATAGCAATCGTTTTCTGATCGGTCATCGTCACGGTGTTGTCTTTCATGGGCGCCTCCTTCCTCCCTCACGTCCATTTGATCTCTTTGATGCATACGCAAGTATCGCAGACCACTGTTACGGATGCGTTTCATGATCCGAAATTCTTGAATCTCCATGACCTTGGCAGCTCTTTTCTTGTTTGAGCTGGGGAGGCCTATGTGCCGCTGCCCGGGACGGTTCACACACGCGGCATGGCAGTCTGGAAAGATCTTTTTGGCCCGGGCGAGAAGATACGAGGAGAGGCGGCCGAAATATTACAGGCCGCTCTCGGGCCTAGCGTCATGGATGGATGCGTCGTACCGGGCAAACTACCAGGTGAGTTCCTTCACAATGCCTTGGGCATCGTACCGAATACGCAGCTCCCGCTCCGGTCTTTCCTGCAACCTGCTGTTCATCGGGTTCGCGCCCAATCCGGGATTGATTGGCTCCATCTTGGTGGTCACCGTCCCGAGAGGACCTGCCTGCGCTGTTGGAACTTCCATCTTGGGAGAAGATCGTCTCAGATCCTTTGAACGATAGATGACAGTTTCCCCTTCCTCGGAGGCCATGACAAGATCCGGCCGGCCGTACCGTTCGACCACCTCTTCCCTGGCGGTCTGTCCGATCTTGATCCATTTCCCCTGATCAGGCGCGGTCGCGCAAGCGCCAAGAAGGGCGACCGCGCCACATGAAATCGATACAAGGTGAGACAAGACAACGCTACGGAGAACACGCATGCAGTTCTCCTTTGATTGGGAAAACGGGCTGCCCGCGACGCGCTCGGCACTTCTCACTCTGCCGTCATGTGCCGGATGATCTTGCCTTCCACCATATAGACGACGAGTTCGCCAACATTGGTGGCATGGTCGGCGATCCGCTCGTAATACTTGCCGATGAACGTGAGACGGGCCGCCCGCGTGATGGTTCTTGGATCTTCCAGCATGAACGAGACGAGTTCTCTGAAGAGTTGCTCTGTGAGGTCGTCGACAAAGTCGTCGTCCCGGCAGACTTTTCGAGCCAGTTCGGCATCGCGATGCACAAAGGCATCCAGGCACTCTTTGACCATCTGGATCGTCCACTCAGCCATTCTCGGAATATCGATATAGGGTTTGAGTTGAGGTTCTTGGTTCAACTCGATCGCCCGTTCGGCGATGTTTTCGGCCAGATCGCTCATCCGTTCGAGTTCTGTGGAGATCTTCATGGTCGTCGTGATGAAGCGGAGGTCGCCGGCCGTCGGCTGGTGAAGCGCCAGGAGACGGAGGCACGTCTCGTCGATTTCGATGTCCAGTTTGTTAATCGAACGGTCGCTCTCGACGACTCGATGTGCCAGGTCCGAATTGCGTTTAGTCAACGCGTGCAAGGCATCTTGCAATTGAGCTTCGACCGAGCCGCCCATCAGCAAGAGCTTCTCCTTGAGATCGTTCAGCTCGGCATCGAGATGTCGTTCCATCGCCGCCCCCCGGTGAGAGTTTCCCGAACCGGCCGGTCACATACGGCTTCAGTCAGTTGACTGAGCGGATTCATACAAACTGAATCTGTGCGGTTCAATTCCACGGACGTACCCGGAATACCCAGGATTCTCTGACTCCGCGCGCGCACGATCTCAGCTCACGGGTTTCCGGCGCGTGTTCCATCGGTCCGGCCTCATGACCATCCCCAAGGCCAGCACACCGATGATGAGCAAGAAAAAGACGAGAGACACGGCGAGAAAAAACGCGGCGCGCAGTTCGGTGATCATGATGACCCACCTCCTTTGCCTTCGGGAAAAGCTGTGAACCCAGAGACCCCTCGGTCACGTTCCACCAGCGCTCCGACATATTGCTCAGGATCGACCAGTTCCTCTTCGACCGTCCCCTCGGCAGGAATGGTGAGGAGATGGAGCCGGCTGCCGACGGTACCGCTCAGGATCATGAATTCGTCGCCGTGATCGATCGTAAGACGAACCGCTGTTTTGTACAGAGTCTTCGCTTGATCGGCCGTGAACGCCGAACGGAAGCAGTTTTCTTCCTTCCGCAAATGATTGGCTTTGCCGGCGGCCTGCGCCGCCGGGCGGCGCTTTTCCCGCTCGAAATGCAGACTCGTATCCAATAACAACGAGGCAATGCCGTCTTCTCCGAGAAACCCGGCCCCGCAGCCTTGAAAACTGAGCTTTCCCACACGTTCTCCGATCACGCGCCATTGCCCCTTGCGATTCTTTTCCCATCGCAGTTCCCGCACGGTGACCATGGGAATCGCTCCGTCAAAGCCGGCGACAGCTATTGAAGCCACATGCTTGCTGGACGGCAGCGGCAAGCTGGCCGCATTCAGAGGAAGCGCGCCGCTGCGGTCTTGATAGGCGCGCCGTAATGTGTCGATGAGGCGGTCCGCTTGACCCTCAACCGAAAGAGCCTTCGAAGTGCGTTGAAGCGTTCGGCACACCTCGTGGAATCGTCGATGCAAATAGAGCCCCTCGCCATACCATCCTTCGAGCACGGCAACGCTCCGCTGGCTCGGCTGGCAGGTCTTCTCGACTCGCGTCGGGCCCGGAGCACGCGCCCCCCAGAGAACCGAATCGGCGCCGACTACGATGCCGGTGGACGTAATGAATATGCCGATCAACGTGCCGAGCATGATGGGGAAATTCTACCACCCCACGAATCACCACGTCGTTGCAGGTTGGTTATGAACCTGTAACATTTCGACCTCGTGCCTGCCGGAAGTTCGGCAGATTCCGACTCCGGGGTGCTTCACGCAGATGGGACGAATTCGAGTGACGGGTCCACCCGAATCCCCGCGCGATTTAACAGAAGCTTGACCCAAGCGTAATGGAGCGAGCCCCTCAATCCATGTACCTTCTGCTTGCGTTGACTGTGAGCAGGAGGTTTCCATGAGTCTCCCGTTGAATTCTCCGGTTATCGAAATCCATGTTCCCGATGCGGAATCTGAACGAGAATTTCTACGGCTCGCCGTGCAGGCTGCCGCAAAGAAATATCGCGAAACGCATCGCAATCCCATCAACCCGCCGCAAGCAATCTGTGCTGAAGGACAGGTTCTCCCGCAAAGCGTTCGTTGAAAGCAACTCCCGTTCGCCAGCGTCATGGAGCCCAAGGACCCATGTCCAGCCCTGCACTGCCGAGCAGATTGATTGTTCCGTGGCAAATCTTGAATTTACGCATCAGTAACAAGCCTCTAACCGAGGCGCAATCTCGGCTTGCTAGAGTCAGCCTAAGGCAAAATAACAACAACAAGGGAGGAACAGATGATCACAGTCGGACAATTGATGAAGAAAGATCTCGTCACCGTTGATGCGGGCACGTCGGTCATCGAGGCAGCCAAGTTGATGAAGGTTTGCAACGTGGCCGGCGTGCTAATCGCCCACCAAGGCCGCGTGATCGGCATTGTCACCGAATCGGACATCGTCAAGAAGGTCGTCGGCTCAGACCGCAGCCCTTACTTTATCCCCGTCGAAGACGTCATGAGTAGCCCGGTCGTCGGGATCGAAGAACGCCGCCCACTCACCGAAGCGGCGGATCTGATGAACAAGCACCAGACGCGCCACCTCGGTGTCACCAAGGGTGGCGCCGTAGTGGGCATCCTCTCCGTTCGAGACCTGCTTCGCCCCGTTTCGGCCGACGAATTCTAACCGCTTCTCTCTTCACGCTCTCCCCACCATCCCCCTCTCTGCCGCAGCCGATGCGGGAGAGTGGGGATTTCGGTTTTCCTTGGCCCTGCACTCCAGCTCGTCAACGATGTCTGGATTCGTGAACCCACAGTTTTCATAACGGTTCGTCTCGAAATTGTGGAGCCGCGATTGCAACAGAAGCGCTTATAACGCATGTGCGTTAAGCTCGCAGCTTGTAGCCGATGCCGCGCACGGTGACGATGACTTTGGGACTGGTGGGATCGCGCTCGATCTTTTGCCGGAGGGAATGGATATGGACGTCGAGGGCATGCTCTTCCAAGGCATAGCCTTCGCCCCAGACTCTATTGAGCATCTCCTGGCGAGAAAACACGCGGCTGGGTGACTCCAGGAATTGATAGAGAATCTTAAACTCTTTCGGAGTCAGTTCGACGACACGGCCGTTGACGATTACTTCATGCCGATCTAAATCCATCCGAATGTTCCCGGCACTATAATAGGTATTCGAGCTGAAGCGAACCTCCCGGCGGCGCAGAATGGCCCGCACCCGCGCCAATAGTTCGCGAGGACTCTGACTGCAGACGACGAGATCGATATCCCGGGCATAATCCTGAACACAGTCATCATCAGCGCAGGAAACGGCACCATCTTGCACGGCGACGATGGGCACGGCATTCAAGTTTCGCAGCTGGTGCAGATTACTGACCGTGCCAAGTTGGCGATCGATGATGATGAGCGCAGGCACGGACACTTTTGCTGCCGCGAATGCAGCGGTTTCCGTCGTCACCGTCGTACTCTGATAGCCGTTCGCTTCGAACGTCTTCTTGAGCGACTGGGCGAACGACTCGGACTTCATGAAAATAAGAATGGAATCGCGCACGCCCGTCGTGGATGGTGGTACAGCCAGCATGACGCGGTGAGAATAGACCCGACAGAGAAAAATGGTCGTTAGAATGGTGTTAATTGTCGGTAAACTCCCAGACCCGATAATTTTTCCCCCTCATTGGTCTCCGGAGTTAACGTTGAGTTAACGGTTTGTTGACCTGTCAGAAACATTCCATCTCTAGAGTACGTGAGTGAAGTATGTAGATGCGTCGATGCGTTTTGGTGACAGAGGTGCATGCCTGATGAGGTTCTCTCGAATTGTCTTGGGCTTCTATGTGGTTTCCTGTGCCGTCTTGGCAACGCTTGCCCCGGCGACCTGGGGACAAGTTCGCCCGGCGCTTGATCCCGATATTCCCTCCTATGCCTATCAGGAATCCGCATCCGGCAAACTCATCATTTCCGGGTCCGACACGATGAGGCCCTTGATTCAAGCCTGGGTAGACGACTTAGTTCGCAGACATCCCGGGCTGAAGGCAACCGTGGCAGGAGACGGGTCTGAGACAGGCCTGGCAGCCCTTCTCGAACACCGGACTGAGATTGCTGCGATGTCCCGCCGCATCACCGCTGCCGAAATCTCAGAGTTCGTCAAGGAATACGGTTATGAGCCGACGGAAGTTCCCGTGGCGAGTGATGCGCTGGCCATTTTCGTTCACAAAGACAATCCTGTTGCCGGCCTGTCCCTGGAGGAACTGGATGCAATGTTCTGTCGCGAACGGCGGCGTGGAGTGGGCTATGTCGTAGACTCCTGGAGCCTGGTCGGACTCACGGACGAGTGGTTTGAAGCCCCCATTCGGCTGTATGGACGGAACGGCAAGTCAGGCACGAGTTATTTCTTCCGAGAAGAGATCTGCAAAGGCGGGACATTTCGCCCCGAGCTCGTCAACGGCCACGGCTCTGCGTCCGTCGTGCTGGACGTGGGCAAGGATCAGCAAGGGATCGGGTTCAGTGCGATCGGCTACGGGACCTCAATGGTGAAACCTGTCCCGATCGCCTCGGTGAAAGGCGGCCGCTATGTGGAGCCGACCTTCCAAACGGCCATGGATGGCTCCTACCCCTTGCGGCGAAATCTCTACTTGTATGTCGCCAAACCGCCGAAGGCAACTCCGACGTCGGCGCTGATAGAACTAGTCCGGTTCGCCCTCAGCGCTCAAGGACAGCAAATAGCGCTCGACTCCGGATACTTTCCGCTTTCCTTGATGGAAATCACCCGGCTGACCGCCAAGTGGTCTACCTCGGTGAAAGCGGCCCAACTGGAGATGCCTGACCGCCCGATCGTTGAGTAAGTTTCCATTCCCCCCCCGTTGGGAATAGACTATTCCCATGAGCCGATTCTATGCACGATTTCGCCGCCAGGGATGGTGTTTTCTTTGGCTCGCGGCGCTCGTAGGATGCGCGTCGGCGCAGTTCACCACCCTCACGATCTACGAGACACCGCAAGCCTTTGTCCGTCTCGAGGTCGATCGCATGATCGGGCAAGGCACTGGACACAGCCATCCAGCCAACATATCACCTGAGCAGATGGCGGCAGTGCTCCGTGGGATCATTGTCCATGAGCCGTTGACGAGGTTGCCGCTCTACGACGACCTGAGCATTCCCCGCCGGCATCCCGCCTTCAGCGAGGATGCGGTCATGTTCTGGGCTCCGTTGCTGAGTCTGGCCTTACACAAAGCCACGCCTGAGGAAGTAGTCACGTTCTACCAATCGCGGCGACTGTCCGGGGTTAAACGGGAAGTGACGTCCGGCGGGATATTTCTGGACGGAGAGGACCTGCATGTTGTACTGAGCAACTATCGATCGGGGACTCATTCTACCGCCGACATCGGTGTGGCCGACACTCAGGATGACCGGCTGACCCCTCTTCGCTCTCTTGCCCCTCAAAAAGGGACCTTGCATTTTGAGCCGTCTGAGTTTCAGCGCCCCGCAGAACCGCAGGGTGCCGGGCGGCTCTTCCATTGGGACCGGCGGGAGCTCATTATTCAAGTCAATCACTTGCCGGCAAAGCTGCTGCCCGCAGAATCTTCCACTCTCCGATAGGGGAAACCGCCGGCAAGAGCGCGACCGGGCACCGTGCGCTCAAAAATTCCATTGCAGCTGAAATCTGACCAGATTGCCGGACTGAAGCCGATACGGAGTCTGCGCGCACGGTATCCCGGAAAAACTGGGATCGGCACAGGATGCGGGAATTGTAGAGGAGTCAGCCGACGTCCGCTGGGTCCAGGTGTACATCACCGTCAGTTCGAGCGCCCGATTGAATCGATACTCCAGGCCGAGTTCTGCCTCCCGCACCGTGTTCCGCGGAGCATTCGCCTCGTGCTTCTTCCCGCCGTAGTACTCCTGAAGGCGAACGAAAGGCATGATGCTCTCACAGAAGCTGTCGCACCGGTAATTGTAGAAAAACTGGATATACCCTCCGCGAATAGTTCCGGTTGTGACCGCGGTCCGGGCTTGATTCAGTTCGGGACCGCGTCCGATCGTGTACTCCCCCTGCACACCGAAGGGCTGGGGATACAGGACGAAGTGCCAGGCAACCCGCTCGTCCAGGTAATTACCCCCATTCGTCACGATCGGCGCCAAAGGGACCCCTTGCGAGGCAGGTGCGGGATTAAGAGGGACCACCGGTGTCGTTGCGACGTTGAACTGCCCCGTATAGGCGTCCATACCGACCTGGAGTATCTGCCCATTGGGGAACTCGTAGGGATACATCGCGTGGAATACGACGTGTTTGTTCTTGTTCCGATCACGAAGGTTGAGGCCCTGACCATTATAGACTCCGATGCCCAGCATGCCGTAATCGCCGGATCCCTTCAGTCCGCTGTCGGCCAGTCTCCGGAATCGTTCCCGCACAGTGGTCGGTGCGTAGTAGAGAAAGAGGCCGAGGTCCCGTTCGTTGCTTAGACCGCTATTGATCGCGTCGTTGCGATCGAGCGCCAGTCGATTCTGGCTCGACTGCAGGTTTTCGAATCCGTGTGGAACTTTCGAGAGTCCCGCCCGAATACGCCATTCCTTGTTTTCAGTGAGAAATAGGTCTGCGTAGAAGTCTCTGAGCGCGCCGACTTGCTCCGAGCCACCGATCAAGGATGCGAACTCCGGCTGGATATACACGAACATGCGTTCGTGCGGTTGACCACTGACAATAAGCCGTGCCCGCCGAAGAAAGAATTCATTGTTTCCCCCAATCGAACGATCACCCTGGTTCGTTCGTAACAAGTCATTGTCGATCGCATGGTTGTAACGGAGCTGGGCGTACCCCCGGATGCTGATCTTTTCGTACCATCGGTCGCGGATCGGTACATCGCCTACTCCCCGGCTCTCTTCCAGTGCCTTGGCCTGCCGCTTTTCCTCCTCGGCCTTGAGTTGAACCCACTGATCGACCGTGATCTGCTTATTCTCCAATAACACATCTTCGAGTTTGCCGCCGAACGCGTGAGACCATCCCCCGAAGATAGCGAAGACGACCAGGCCGCACAGACACGCTCGGATTCCCGCCGCAATGCTCATCCTTCTCCCTTCTTCCCGATAGCAGAGGAAGAGAATATGCAGAGCCGATTACAACCAGGTTACGGCAGGTTCCAGTCTCCGTTAACTCCCGCCCGATCATGGGAAGCGATCATGGTGAGGCAACAAACGAAGGGCCATTCGCCGCGACTGATGTCTCAGAGAGCAATACGAGGTGATGAGACGGGCGGGGCTGAGTTAAACATGGAACAGATGCATGGCGTGCTCAGTCGCCTTGCAGAATCACTTCCGCAGGAACCGGGACCTTGGTCGCCAAGGCGTTCAGACGACCGGCTGTGGCGTCTGCCACATCCCCGCACGGTTTCTCCACCAGGTCCATGACCCGAGACTGAGCAATCCCGTGACATAGAGAACCAGGCTCGCGGGAACGGGGATCGGCTGTGGCGTGGTTTCGATCTTCCCCTTCAGAAAGAAGGTCGCCTGATCGGCATGCTTGTGCCGATTGAAGAGATGGTCCCAGGACAGAAAAAATTCCGAGGTCTCCGGATTGAACACGCCGGTCGCGAGCCCGCCGATATTCCAGGCTCGGAGGGAGTCGCCGCGCATGACCCCGAAGAACAGCGACGAGAGATCCACCGTGATGGATGAGCCGGTGACCGTCGCAGAGGGGGCGGCTGCGCCGTTCAGGCCGGAGGTGAACAGCGAGAAGGTCTTCTGTCCTTTGGCGAGCGGCGACACGATATCGGGCGTGGGCTGGTACTGCCCCATCAGTAACGTCCCGTCCTGGGCAAGCAGGTGATCGAGTTGTCGATGGAAACGGCCGTCGTAGTTTGCGGCGCCTCCCGTGAGATCCAATTGCGTGATGGTCATCGCCTGGGCGGGGATGATCCATCCGAAGAGCACGACAACGACACTCATTCCGAACGCAAGAGAAACCGCAGCGCGTGTCATGAGGATGATCCTTTCGTGTAACAGTTCGTAACGACGATTCAAGAATGTGGCTCTTGGCAAGTCCGTTATACAGGCTTGAGAGAACAACGGTGTAACATTTTTGTTTAGTTTCAATAAAAGAGCCATCACGCTCCCTTTGGCTGTTCTGTGAGCCTTGGTCTTCATCGTGTCAGGTCTCCTCGCGTATCGCCCAAGCGAATGAGTGCTTGAGCCTCACACGGTCGTCGCAACGTGCTCAACGGTTGCGAAGACAGGGCATGAAGAAAACCTCCAAGCCCTGTCTCCGCTCTGCCTTTACGGGAGGTTGTTCACCGCCGAGAGACAGGGAGGCACTCCGGTCACGTTCGTCTTCCAAAGAACAGGCCCCTTATCCGCGTTTTTGAACACATGCATTTCTGCCGGCGAAAGCCAATACCGTCCGGTGTTGGGCAGATTGTTGATAATGTCCGGGCTCTGCGACTGGAATACGAATGCGCTGATCAGAATCTGTTCGTTCGGACTGGCCGGCGGCACGTTTCGGGTGTTCACTGACTGGGCCGTCCAGTACTGCAGCTTGCCGCAACGGGTGTTTTCTTTCTCGTTCCCGTCGTAGATCGCTTCTGCGGCGATATCCTCCGCCCCGTTGAAGAGGTCGTGGCGCCGGGCTTTGCCCCCATCCACCGCCACCACATAACCGGTAGCCGGATTCACGGTTGCTGCCTGCTCGGCTTCCATGTAGCCCGCTCCGGTCGGGTGAGCCGGGCGCGCGCCGGGGAAGGGGAATTGATCATTCGAAGGAATGGTCGGATTCGGATTGCCTTGTATGCAGTCGCGCACGTCGTTATTGGAGATACCGGACAAGGTGGTTGGTCCGGCAGTCGGACTCGCCGGTGTGCCGAGCGTCAAGTTGAAGCTCCCGCTGTTCACCGGTGATTGGCCCGTATGTTCGTTCGCGTCCTTCATCAGGGTCTGATCGAAAGCCGCCTTTGTGCCGGACCCGGCACGGCGGGCACAGATGATGACCGTCTGATTGTCGGAGCTATTCACTACCCCATCGCCGTTCGTGTCGGCGCCGATGCCGCTAAATTGAGTCCAGCGGGTGATCCCACGGGAGAAGATCGCTTCAACCTGCAATTGCGTCAGGTTGCGCACCCGGCCTTGTGGATTGTCGGGACTGGTGAGCACCGTTCCGGTTGCCGGGTTGATCACCTTCACTGCGCTGCCCAGGACGATCGAGAACGGCACGATCACCGGGCGGGTCGGCGTGATGTTGTTGTCGGCGCGAGGACCGATCACGATCGGGCCCTGGAGTTGCCCGTTATTCCATCCGGCAGAGGTCTGGCCGTACGAACTTGCCGCTACGTCGGACACACCGAGGTTCACCACGAAGGCGCCAGCAGGATTCGTATTGGGGTTCGGACTAAACTGCGTGCAGCTTGGAAAGTACTGTTTCGTCCGGCCCAACGCATCCACTTCGACGATGGGTGCCGCGCAAGAAGCAGGGTTCTCAAGAACATAGACTTGACGAGCAGCCGGGTTCGGCGTCACACCGTCGTTATTAATCGTCGGAAACGCGTTCGGTTTGTCGATCCCGTCGAAAGAGCCGGTCGATTGATACCGCACGACAATGCTTGGCAAGCCGACGTTAGCATTGGTGGCTTCGCAGACCCAAGTGATGAACTTGGAGTTTGCTAGACGGTTCCCTGCTGGACCCGCCGCACCATCCATGAACACGCGAGGAGCCTGGGCACCGGGGACATTCGTCGGGAACGGGCCGGTGGGATTGTCACAAAGGGTAATAGGCGTTTCTTCGACGAACGGCTTGGCTGCCGAGGCACCGGCGATATTCAAAGCCGTCTGGGCTTGGGCCGACACAGCTACTCCTGCAATCGACGCCAGTCCGGCGAGAATTGCCACAGATGTCTTCATTGATGATCTCATAGTGATCCACTCCTGTTATGGTTGTGATAAGCGTTGGAACCGTTGCTCGTCTGTGTTACTGCTTCCGTCCACCTACGCCATCGTCTTATTCATCGAGCGGCGGGCGATTCCCACCAGCCCGACCAATCCGGTCCCAAACAGAATGACTGCGGCCGGCACCGGTATTGCCGCCAACGGCGTAACGGTCAACTGCCCGTTCGCCGCCAGAAGCATCGTCGCTACCGGGGAGTAAAATTCCTCATTCCCATCCGCGTTGACCTTGAAAATGGTGAGTAATTGACCAAGAGAGCCGTGAGTCAAAAATCCCAATTGTCCATTCACGCTGCCGGTCGTGGTCAGAAGATTGGTGAACGAATGGAAGGCGGACTTCGATGTCAGCGACGGATTGTTTGCCAACGGGTTCGCATTCCCACCGGTTGCAGCGCCGTGCTGTCCGGCCCAAAACAGAAACTCTCCCTGGGCATTGGCTGCATTGCTGGTCCCAAGCTGCGTTGGAGACAACGTAGGGCTCGATGATGACAAGTAGAGATCCACAAAATTCGTGGATGTGCCGATTAACGCATAGCGCAAACCAGTCGTGGCTCCCTGCTCCAAAAGCGAGAGATCGCCGGCGATATCTCTTGTGAGAAGGGAGGTCCCTTCGAGGACATCCGTTGAAAGGCCCAGATTCTCGTAACGTTCCGTATTGCCTCCGTACACGACGAAAGCCAGATCCCCAAACGGGAAATCGAGCGCGAACACCTTCGACGGAAGACTAGCGATAGTCAGCGCGGACAAGACGACCACCACCGCAATTGTCCGCTTGGTCTTGTTGCTTACTCTCATGTGCCTCCTCCTTGAATGATGATGAATTGACGATTCGCCCACAGTCTGCTTTCGACTTATTCCCGTTCGCTCACTCATCGTGGCGTGGTCTCCTTCCTTCGTGACAATCTTCATTGGAGACCTCTTACCTCCTTTCGTTCGATCAGGCTTCTTCCCGATTCATGTGAGCGTCTTGTCTCATTTCGGCGTTACCGGCTCGTAAGGGTCTGCTTCTCGTTTCGTTAAATTCCCTTTAAAATTTCGCGACGGGCTGCCTATCTCGATTCCGATGAGCTTATCTCCATGCCATAGCTATTGTGCGCTCTGGCCATTACGCTTAAATAAATGCTTTCTTCAGACTTGGTTAACTTTTCGACGGGAACGGAGCAGGCGAGGACGCGAGACCAGGGTGAATAGAAAGGGGTAATAGGGCAGATATGTCTCTGCTACGTGGGCGGAAAGAATTTGACGATAACCGTCCGGTCCATTCCCTCTGGGGGAGGCCGGAACTGTGTCACCTTGGCCAAGGCATCGAGCGCGGATTGATCGAACAACAGGCTGCCGGAGGAATTCACCAGACGGTATTGCAGCACCCGACCCTGCTCATCGAGCACCAGCTCACACAGCACGGCGTATTCCAGGTCCTCCGGCAGCGACGACGGCGGCTGATACTTTGCTTGTATCGACGCGGTCAAGATATCCGTGTAGCCGGCGAAGCGGCCCCGGCTTTTGCCGATCGCGAACGGATTCGCGTCCATCGGCGGAGGACCTGCCGGTGCATCCGTGGCCTTGGGAGGTGGAGGCGCTTCAGCTTGCGGCGGCGGAGGGGGCGGCGCCTCTTGCGGCTTCGGTTCCGGCTTGGGCGGCTCCGGTTCGGGCTCCGGTTCCGGTTGCTTCTCAGGTGGTGGAGGCGGCTCTTCTTTCTTGAACGCGGTGAGCTTGTAGACCTTGATGAGATTCTGACCCCATTCGGTCTGTGACACCCAATAGAGACCTGCGCCGATGCCGAGGTGCACGATTCCAACGATCAACAGCGTCGTGCCGAGCTTGCTTTTCTTTTTTTCAAACCCGCGATAGCCGGCCATGGGCTCTGTCTATCTGGTCTATCTGGTTTATTTGGTTTATCTAGTTTGTCTGGTTAACCGGATTGTCACCAAACAAACACGGTGAACCAAAGAAACAAAACAAACCGCCGCATCACAGCCTGTCAAGGTTCGTTGAGCGGTTTCGTCGCGATCGCCAGCTCCTCGACCGGAATGCGCTGCAGAATGTCGAGCACCGCCACGACGTGTTTGTATTCCACGCCCGCATCGCCGCGTAAGACCAGTGGCAGTTTGCCGCCTTTTGCCGCCTTTAAGTCCCGAATGAGCTTTTCCAGCTCGTTGAGCTTCACCCGCTCTTCGTCCATATAGACGTCGCCGTTCTTTTTCACCGAGAGCGTCGGCGTGTTGCTTTCCATGTCGGTTTCGTGCGGTGTGGACTCCGGCAGCTTCAGTTCGATGCCTTGCACCATCGCCGTCGTCGTGATGATGAAGATCACCAGCAGCACCCACGCCAGGTCCAGCAGCGGCGTAATGTTGATATCCGACACCGCACCGTGGGATTTGCGAGAGAAGCGCCTCATGGTCTCCTCGTTCCTCGTCGCCGCGAGCATGGCGCGACGTGCGTGAAATGCGCGACTAGTAGGGCCTCCAACAACTTACGTTCGTTCGCGTCGCGCCTGTCGCGCAAATCCCGCTCGTCTCGCATCAATGCCCGGTCGCCGCGCCGGACGGTTCGGCCTCTTGGCGATGCCCGCCTGGTCGATAGTCTTCAATGTCCTCGATGGCGGAAGCCGCGCCGTTCTTTTCTTTCAGATATTCGGTCATGAACACGGTTTCGAGATGGGCCGCGAAATTATCGAGTTCCATCGTGATCGTTTTGGTTTTCGTCACGAGAAAGTTGTAGCAAAACAGGGAGGGGATCGCGACCATCAGGCCGGCGACGGTGGCAATCAACGCCGAGGCCACGCCCGGGGCCATGGTCGTCAAGGTCGCTTGCTGCGCCCGCCCGATGCCGGAGAAGGTATCCATCACACCCCACACCGTGCCGAGCAAGCCGATAAAGGGCCCCCCGCTGATAGCCGTCGCCAGGACGATCATGCCCGATTCCAGCCCGACGGCGGCTTCGCCCAAGACCCGCTCCAACGCGATGCGCACGGCGCTCATGCCGTGATGCGGGATTTTGTCTGTTCCGTATTTCTCTTGCTGCCCCTTCAGTTCTTCGCACCCCCCATAATAGAGGTCGTACATGGGGGAGCCCTGGAGCTGTTTAATGGGGCCCTTGCTGAAGATGACCAGCGGACCTTTTGCTTTGGAGTAATACCCCAGAAACATTCCATTTCGTTTCTTGGCCTTTGCCAACTGGCGGAACTTGTTGATGATCACCGTCCAGCTGACCAGTGAAAACAGGAGCAGCACGGAGATCGTGATCTTGCCTTCCAATGTGGCATGACTCAACGCAAACGCCACGCCTCCTGAACTCATATCCATGCGTCGTCTCCTTCTCGCAATTAACTGCCCGGTTGGGCCTGCGGCTTCACGTCCACTTGGATCACAACGCCACGTTTCATTTGAACCGATCTGGCCAGTTGAGACTTCTTATCCTTCTCGCCATCTTTGGACGCCACTTGCTTTCCGGCACTCGAAGCCGCCGATCCGGTCGATTCCGCAGTCGTTTGCTGGACCTGCTCGACAGCCTTCGCAGCCGTCGACGAGGTGGTGCTCGTCGACGCTGAGGTCGCAGACACCGTCGCGGTCGCTCCGCTCAAGCCGCCTACCGAACTGCCGCCGGCGCCGCCGGCCGCTGACACGGATGCGCCGCCCACCGACCCGGCCGCTGCACCGGCGAACGCGCCGAGAGACCCGGAAACCGAGGAGGCACTGAACGTGGTCTTCCCGATGATCGACCCGCCGAGGAGATTGAGCGCATCTCCCGCCTCCAGATTGATGCGCCGTCCTCTGATGCCGGCCTGCGGCACGTCGATATTCCTCGCGGCGATCAACGAGATGTCCCCGAGCTGCAGCGGCAGGTTTTTCTCACCCCGTGGCAGCGTGATGAAATCTTCAAAAATCTGGTCGTACTCCACCTTCCGCAACTCGCTCAACCGGTTGAACTCCGCCACTAGCTCGCCGGCGTCGCGTCCGAGGAACCGCCGCTTGATAATCTGCGCCTCGAGTGCCTTCATCTGCTGCGTATTGAATTCGGGGAACGGCAACGTCGTCAAATCCGGATCGTCCCGGTGCCAGGTGAAAATACCGCTCCCCGGAACCGTTGCCAGCGTACTGGTCCCATCGCCGTTATCGATCACGAAGAGCGCTCGCTCATCCTTACTTCCGCTGCCGGCGTTGATCGTCCCGGAGGTGGACTTGATGAGGATATTCCCCGCATCGAACGTGCCGACACGCGATCTATTGACGTCCACATCGCCGGTGGAGATGATCTTGATATCGCCGCCTCGCAACGTGATGATGCCCGTCTGTTCGGCGTTGCCGCCCGCCACCGTCCCGCCGATGTTGACCTTGCCCCCGACCGGAGAAACGATCGCAACGTCCTGTCCATCGATTCTTAACTTGAGCACACCATCGACAAGCGCCGGCCGGCCGTTCGACAGAATCGCGCTCCCATCTGCGGCGCGAGCCGGATTGAGATCGACGAGGACGACCTTTTCGTGGAACACGATTTGATCGCCCTGTTTCACGCGCTCTCCGCCCACCAGGAATAATTGGCCCGTCTGCTCGACGAAGAGTGGCTTCCAGACCAGTTCCACCTGGCCATTGACGATATCCTGTGCCGTAAACAGGGCCTGGGATGGATTAGCCTGATCCACAGGGAGAATCGTCTTATAGGCCTGAATCGGAATCGCGGTGCCGCTCTGATTTGGCAAGGCCAGGACTGTGGTCCCTGACTGGTTGATGAGCACGGCTTGGGTTTCCACCGCGCCCTGGATCGGCCTGCCCGCGGCATCGACAATCCTGACGCCATCCGCCCCATGAATGAAAATACTTCCGCCGTTCAACGTGGCGATCTGCGATTGAGTCATCTCGATATGGCCGCCGGCGCCAATGTCGAGCAGACCGCCTCTCTGCCGTTGATTGATGGTGGCCTGCGTCAGGCCCAGCCGGTGCACGATACCGAAACTGTCGCCGAGATCGATGTTGCCGTTGGCGCGGACCTCTGCCATGCCGTTCCCCACGAACGTGATCCCCGATGTCGTAAACCCCGGGGCTTTTCTCAAATCGATGGAACCCTGGGCATGGATGCGCGCGGAGGCTTCCCCGTTCGCCAAGAGCGGCGTGGAGATACCAGTGACCAGAATGCCCTTAATATCTCGGCCTGAACTGATCGTGGTTTGTCTGAGGAAGGGACTCACCAAGTTCAACTGCAAGGCGGAGACATCTCCGATCTCTGTCGTCAGGCTGACCGTCGCAGCTCGAGAGGCAGGATTGGATGGGGGGGCTGAGAGCGCATTGGTCAAGGCCGAGTCGCCTGGGAGATCGAGCCCCACAAGGTCGGTCACATCTCCTTCATGAAGACGAATCACGGCGGGAGTATTCGGTCGCTGGGGGATAACCGGTTTCTCTCTGAGATTAGGCGGAGGCAATGGCGAGTTGGGGGGCAGCCCTGCAGGCGGATTTCCGCCGATAAAGCTCAAATCGCCCCAACGAGCGAGCCACTGCGCCAAGAAAGGATCTTGGATCGCCTGATTTCTGTCGACCCGGACCCAGCGGGCACTGAGATCAGTGGGGAGTCCGGTAAAGATCAGGACGGAGTTCTCATCAGGAAGCAGCTGTAGTTTTCCCTGCCCCTTGATTTCGTGTTTGGCGTGGAAACGGATGGACCCCTCAGACGAAGGCCAGAATGTAAGGGGCTGGCTTTCCGTCACCATCACGATGCTCCCCTCGTCGGCCTGGGCCGAGAAGACGGATGGGAGGATCCTTCGGGCCTCGGCAAAGCTTCCAGTCGGTCTGTCCGGCTGGATCAGAATGTCGCCGGTCCTTGCCGTCAGGTTAAGAGCGCTGTTGGCCGAGAGGTATCCGAATTCCCGCAGGCCGAAGTCCTCCGCAAGGCTGAAGAACAAAGAACGCCCTGCGTTGAGATTAACCGTCACGCGAGGAACCGTGAAGGTCCCGTCGCCGTTATCCATCCGCCCGCCGAGGATCAGATTGACCGGAGCCTGTGCGCTGCCGATATCCCGGCCTGCCGCCACATCCGCGATCCCGCCCTGGAGCGTGAACCCGAATCCTGTGGGTTTAATCGATGCATGCGTCGAGGTGGGACCCCGAAGATCGTTGCCTGCGCGCATGGTCAGATTCCCCGGGAGTCCGATATGGATGCCGGGGAGCGAAAATTTGTCCAATGCGTACCGTTCGAACGGACTGGGCGCGATTACGTCCCGCACCGCCGAGAGGCTGATATCGCCGCCCGTCAAGGCCGTGTTCACCCGCGCGAATTCGATCGGGCCGTCCACCAGCGCCAGGTCACGCCCGGCATGCAGATGGAGCCCGGCACCGCCTCCCGTGCTGACTTCGCTCGCGTTTATCGTCAGATCCTGCCCGGCCCGCCCGATGATATTCCATCGGGCGGTCAGAGCCGAGAATGTGCTGTTGCTGAAAGTGAGATTTCGGCCGGCGTTCAGATGGAACGTGCCCGCTGTTCCGAGGAAGTCCAGAAACATCGACGTGCTAACGTTGATATCGTCCATCGCCAGCGCGTTGATCTCTCCACGGGACACTCCGGTCGCGAGCGAAAAGAGTTCGCCGTCTGAGAGTGTCAACTGATCGGGAATGAGGCGGTGGACGGCTCCCTGGATGGTTCCGTTCTGCGTGACCGTCGTCCCCCCCAACCAAACTTCGCCGGCCACTCCGCCCGTGCCTGCCGTCACGTCGATCATGGCACCGGTCTCGACCGACACGGTACCGCCTATGCGAGCGCCGTTCTGATCGCGATTCGCCGCTTTGACAATTACCGTTCCCCCGTGGGCGCCGGCTTCGCTGCCCCGGCTCACTGTTTGACTCCCGGTTTGCAGTGTCACTTGCTCGCTGGCCACCAGTTCAATGCGGCCATTCTTCTGTACAACGCTGTTGGCTTGCACCAGGTGTCCCTGATTGACGACACGGCCCGCCATGGTCACCTGACCGCCGTCGGCGAACAACTGGCCGAGATTCAGCGCTTCTCCGTCCGGCGCCGTCACCTCGGAGAGAAAGCCTTTGCCATCCGGACGATTGGAGAGAAAGGCTGTTTTTCCCGCCCCCAGCGACACCTGGCCGTTTGTACTGGTGATGATACCGGTAGCTGAATTTTCAACATTCGGCGCGAATAGATAGACCCCTTCCACACCCGCATTGATGGTGCCCGCGTTTCTGATGACGCCGTTCGTCCCGCTGTCTTGAAACAGATACAGGCCGTTCAAAAAATTGCTGTTGCTCAGATTGAGGGTGGATGCTGCAAACATCCCGCCGACGCTCACCTGCCCCGTCGGGCCGATAAAGACTCCGTTGGGGTTGAGCAGAATCAAGGAACCGGTGGCGTGCAGTGCCCCATCAATCTGAGTCGCAGGCCCGAACACGCGCGCGAGCATCCATCCTGCCGTCGGTTGGATCACGTTGACGATGTGGTTCGGCGCAATGTTGAAATCGCTCGCATGGACGATGGCCCTGGCCGTTGATTGCACAATCTCGGTGAGAACCCTGCCGTCAACTTGCGTTTGCGGCGGACGGACTTCGACCTGGCCATGCGGCACCTCGGTGATCGTCACAGCCTGCACCGGCACCGCCATGGTGATGGACAACACCCAGGCCAGCCCCGCTGTCGCGGTCTTCCGGATTGTCACCTTGAAGCGCCGTGTCACTCTCATGCTTCCTCCCCGTCGCGCTAAAATCCGATGCTGACCAGGAAATGCGCGAAGGTGTCGCCGCGCTTCGTCGCACCGGTCGACTGGAGCGCCACGCCCTGATCGAACAGGAAATTCAGGTTGATCGGCTCGACCTTCAGTCGCAGACCGCCCCCGACTCCTTCGAGGCGCTGAATGTCCGCTTGGCCCGGTGGCGCCTGCTTCGTCCACAACCTGGCATAGTCATAGAACCCGACGAACTTCATAGTCGCCTTCAGCTCCGAACTCCGGCGCCGCTGCCAGAAATAGTCGAGCGGAATCGACGGCAGATTCGGAGTGTGGAGTTCAGTGCGCCATAGCACAGCATTATCCCCAAGCGCCTCGTTTTGGATGTAGCCACGGACCGTGTCCATGCCTCCCGCAAAAAATTGCTCGGCTGGAATCAGCGGTTCACTGGCCCATTGCCCGTCGATTCGAGTAGAGAGGAGAAACTCGGCCGGTAAGGGTTGCATGCGGCTGATCCCCGCCTTGACGACCCCAAATGTGCCGGTCGAGCCCTGACGATTGCCTGGAAACTCGTCGGGGTCATTCGGATCACCCGTAAAATCTTTTTTGCCGCCTCCCGGAATGAGCCCGGCAACATAGCCGGTGAGGGTTGCAGTGAGCGTCGTCACGCCGTAGGGATCCGGATAGGTGCCGGAGTATGCCATCGAGGCCGGCGTATATTGGATGGGGCTCAGCACCACCGCTGTGCCGAGATCACCCGGGAAGGTGGCTTCCGTTTTCTCCAACCGTTTGAAATCGGCGCCGATCGACAACTGGTGCACCGCCTTGCCGCCCTTGAAGATCGGAAAGAGATAGCGAAACCCTCCGACGGTCGCGTTGCCGGCCACCGCAATGTCGCCGCCGCCGCCGATCGGCAATGAGGTTCCGGCCAGCGTCGAGTTGCTGATCACTTTTGAGGCATAGACGGCCAGCAAATGGTCCGGCCATGTGAGCGGCGCGACGTAACTGAAACCGTAGGCCTGGACTGCGCCCCATTTCGTCGGCGTCTGCGTCGTCTGCAGCGTGACAATATGGTCCTGATCCCACAGATTGGCGTACTGCGCCTCCCATGTGATGCGGTGAGTCGGCGTGGTGAACGGACCCTTGTTGTCGCCGGTGATTTTCGCATGCAACGGCAGCCGTTCTTTCGCCTTCAATTCCAAATCGACGCTCCCCTGTTCGCTGCCCGGCTTGAGCACCGGCGCGATCTTGAGATCGGGGTTTGCGTTGACCGCATCCAGTTGCTTGACGAAATCGGGCTCATAGAGCAGCGCTCCGATCTTGACTGAGGGCAACTTCTCCAGAATGTTGTAGCGGGAGAAATAGTGGTTGCCTGTCACCGTAATGCCCAAGAGACGGCCTTCGACGACGTCCAGCCGCACAGTCCCTTGCTCGACCGTTTGCTCCGGCACGACGACGAGAACCGTCGGATATCCCAACTGCTGATAGGCCTTCTCCAGTTCGACCCGTGCCTGCTCGATATCCTTGATCGTCTTCCCCGGCCCCAGGTACTTGTTCAGGACCTCCTTGATCGTGTCGTGGGTGAGCAGCGTGCTGCCTTCCACCACGAATTCCAGAATGGTAAATCCTGCGGATTCCGGTTGATTCGATGGAAGTGTGGACGGCTCGGCCGGACTCACGGCGTTGTCCGACTCGTTCCTTACAGGCGACTCAGATCGTGGAGGCGGCTGGGCCGGGCCTGGCAGAACCGGCCGGTCCGACCGGCCTGGCCGAACGGAGGAGTCGGAAACCGCCCACGCATCTGTGACTCCGACGCCCATGATGATCCCCAATGCCACGATCACGCCTCCGAGCCGTTTGGCCATGCCCCATCGCTTTCCTCTGGTGACCGAGCCCCTGTTGCCGGCTTGCCTGCCATGCCCCTATTCGGTCCTCATTCAGGACGCGAAGAGCGGAAGAGTTCGTTTGATCCACACTCTGGGAGAAGAGGTACCGCTTAAGTGTTACGCCGGCGTTACTGGCAACTTGGGGGCCTGTTAATTTCTGGTAAACCGGCCTTCCCCCTATTGTCATTGCGCTTCGCGCGGCGTACGTTCTCCTCGACTCCCGAGCGGCCGAGGATATTCACACGCATGAAATCGACGCACCTCCGACGCCTCGTGATCGCGCTGTATCTCATCGGGGCCACCTTCGTGCTGGCGCATTCGATCAACGCCTTTGTTGAGAATGAGCTGGGCGTGATTCCATCGGCCGACCCCGTCCTTCCCGCAACCATCGATGCAAGCCTCGCTTCCGCTGAAACCTCACTCCAACTTGCCGACCGCATCAAGAACAGCGGCTTGTTCCAGCTTCCCGCGCACCCGGTCGGATCGACCGGGTCGGCTGACGTTGCCGCACCGCCCAAACTGCCGCTCGATGTGGGAAAGAAACTTCGTTTACTGGGCACGATCGTGCGTCTGCACGGTGAATCGGCGATCATCGAAGAAATCGCTTCAAAGCGGCAGGCGTTGTTTCATCTGCATGAGGTGATTCCCGACATCGGTGAGATTCGATCCATCACACGCGAGGGAATCGTGATTGGACAAGACGATCGGGAAGAGCTGCTCCAACCGGCGATCCTGTCCGGAAATCCCGCCACTCCCCTGCCAAGCGCACCCAGCACCCAGCCGAAACCCTTCGCCCCGCCTTCGAAGCGCACGCTCGACCGCCGTGAGGTTGCCGACGCCGTGAGCGATCCGGCGAAACTCATGATGCAGGCCCACGCCGTGCCCTACTTTACACACGGCACCATCAACGGATTTCGCCTGGACTTTGTGTTGCCGTCCGGATTCTTCGACAAGGCGGGGTTTCAATATGGCGATGTCATCCAGAGGGTGAACGGCATTGACATTCACGATCCCGGCCGGCTGCTGAGTATGTTCAAGCAAGTGGTTAACGAGCGGATCGTGAAGGTGGACGTCGTGCGTAACAGCCAGCCGACGACTCTCACATACGAACTCCGATAGCGCCCTCCTCAGAGACACGGTCTCACCGGCTCACTGCGTGATGCTGGAAATAACCGGCTCTGGAAGCACTCGTCCGCTCCCGCCTTCATCCTGACATTCTTGAAACCTCACTGAAGGCCGATCGCCGGCTTGGGCGAAGTTAACCGGAAGTTAATCGAGGCGTAACTAGGTCGTCACGGTCTCCCTCCATCCTGGTCTTCTTACGCAGTCCACAAGAAACCGGACGAGAGGAGGCTCGCTTTGAGATCGGTTCGATGGCGCGCACTAGTTGGAGCGCTGATGCTTGTGGGCATCGAGATAATTGACGGGTCCCACGAAGCACAGGCGGAATGGTATGTCGGAGGGTACGGAGGACTCAGCACCTCGGGTTCTCTCGACGACGTGACGATGCCGCTTTTGGGGCAACGTCTTGCGGAACAGCAATTCCCGCAAGCCAATGAACCGCTCGATCTTTCCGGTCGTGGCACGTTGACTCAGACCTTTAAGACTTCAGACATCTCCCTCAAGAGTGCCGCCATCTATGGAGGGAAAGTCGGATATTTTTTTACGGAAGAGAAACTGCCCTGGCTCGGGATCGAACTGGAGGCCTTCAGTACGAACCCAAAGATCAAGACGCAGACGCTCGACACACTCCATGACATCACATACCAACCCAATACTCCGGCAAATGCATTACAATGTCAGCCTCCCGTCCCGTTACCGAACTGTCCGGCCTACTCCCTCAACAAATCGACGCTTGCCTTGCAGGAATCCTCTTTGCGGGTCACGACTGTCGCGTTGAATCTCATCGCCCGCTACCCTGGAGAAATTCTCCAACCCTATGCCGGCATCGGGGTCGGCGCTTTTTACTTCATGAGTTCCGGCCAAATCGAAGGCCGGCAGTTCGTGCCGGGGCTCAATGCACAAGGCGGCCTCAAGGTTTTGGCCACCGAGGAATGGGGATTCTTCGTGGAAGGGAAGTACAACCTGGCCAATGTCAACAACCTTGAGCCGAACTTTGGACTCAGCGGCATGTACAGCATCTTTCATATTGTCGCAGGGATGGCGTATCACTTCTGATCTCAGGTTCACCCCGGTACGATGTCGCCGATACGGTGCGTCGCTTCAGGCCTTCTCGCACCTTCCCACATGAGACATTCCAGGACAGATGGATTATCATTTCCGTGGCCCGGCCGCTCCCGGCGTGAGGGATCCCGCGATGACTCGCTCCGATAATCGTCCCTTTGTTCCCCCTCCCTCCCGCACCGTATCCTCGAAACGCGAGCGTGAGATCAAGCTCTCCATCGATTCTCAGTTTCGCCTTCCCGCCGTTTCCGGCGCTCCGCTGCCGAGACGGGTTTTGATCTCGACCTACTACGACACCGTGTCGCACGATCTGGCTCACGCGCGGATCACGCTCCGCCGGCGGGTCGAACGGCGCAACGTAGCCTGGCAACTCAAGATTCCGTTGTGCGACGACCGGCAAGAGATCGAAGTCGTCGATCGGCAGCCGCTGCCGCCCGCGGTGTTTCGCGATCTGCTCGTTCTTCATCTGGGGGAGAGAAAACTGGCGCCTGTCGCGACCTTGCGGGTCTGGCGAACAGGCGTTCGTATGCGGCGACACCAAGTCCCCGTCGCCGAGATTGCGCTCGACAATGTGTCGGTGGTGAAGAACGGGTGTGTGCTCCAACGATTTCGAGAACTCGAAATCGAGCAGCTCGGCGCCGATGACAGCCTGCTGCAAGACTTGGAACGCCTGCTCCGCAGAGCGGGCGCCCATGATCATGACGGACGGCCCAAGTTGTTTCGGGCACTCTCCCTGCAAGCCCCCGCCCCGGATGCACCGCCGGCACAAGATGCGCCGGTGGTCGATCATTTGAAGTGGGCGCTGGCGCGGCACGTCCGCTGGCTCCTGGCCCACGACCCAGGCACCAGGCTCGGCGCCGAGAGTGAGAGCCTGCATCAAATGCGCGTGGCGACGAGACGGCTGCGCGCGGTGCTTCGCGCAGCCCAGCCGGTTCTGGTACTCGAATGGGTTGGTTCGCTGCAAAACGAGTTGGCCTGGCTCAGCGAGTTCCTGGGCCAGGCACGCGATCTTGATGTCCAAATTGCCTACTTCAATGAAGAGGCTTCCGGCTTGGATGCGCGCGACCGCAACCCGTTGGCGAAATTCGTGACTCATCTGCAGGCCCAGCGGGAGCGCGTGCAACAGGTGGTGCTCAGTGAATTGAAGAGTGCGCGGTATCTCGAACTCGTCCGGCGGCTTCAGCAGGCGGCGCACGATCCGTCTGTGGTCGACTCCCCCGTGACTTTGCACGAGCTTGCGAAGCGAGAGTTCAAAAAACTGCGAAAGGCGATTCGCCGCTTGGGCCCCTCACCGAATCACGCCAAACTCCATGAAGTCCGAATCAAAACGAAACGCGCGCGCTATGCCGCTGAACTTGCGGTGTGGTCCATCGGCAAGCCCGCTTCGCGTTTCATGAAGCGGGCACGAGTGGTTCAAGACCTTCTGGGGATCTACCAGGATGCCCTCCAGGCGGAAGCCTACATTCGCACGTTCCTCAAGCAATCGACCAGTGTCCGCGCGGGCTTTGTCGCCGGACGCCTGGTCGAACGCCAGCGCCAGCGTCGAGAGACTGTGCGAAAGAACATGAACGCGCTGCTGAACAACCTATTGAAACGGGGCAAGAACGCCTGGGGATGAACGGTGTGCACCATCGCGAGCGCCAATTCCTGATGATGCCCCGCACGCCGCAGGATACAGCCTGTCTATCCGTTGACACCCGATGAGGTCAGACGAGGGGCTTACTTCACTTTGGAGAAGTCGGCTGGAATTCTTGCTTCTGTCCCGTCCTGAAGGTTGATGACGAAGACCGATGCCGCCTGAGGGTCGAACTGTTCGTACGCAAAGAGCGCGGTGAAGCGGGAGCGGAAGGCCGGCCCGTTGCCTTCGTTTTTTCTCCCGCGTTCGGCTTTCCCAATGTCGATGGGCTTGATCCTCTTTGATCCTTGGTGCAACTCAATGACGGCCTCTTCGGCAAAATATTCGTCATCGCCGCACAGTTGGACCTCGACTTCCATATTGGGCATGTCCATGACTTTCTTAATGAACTCTTCGGGCATGCGCACGTCTGTCTTTCGCTTCTTGGATTCCATGGCTTCCTGCCGGCCAAACGCTTCGAGCCGATAGTGCTTGGTGCGAAGAATCGCGCTCGCGCCACAAGGATCTATCTCAGGATCAGCTCCCACGCGGGTAACCAATGACGCTTGCCGCAGGACCTTCTTGACGTCTTCGGGCACATTGGCCTTTTCCATTGGGGCGCGGCCGGCTTCAAGTGCTTTTTGCGCATCTTCGTCAGACAGTTTCACATCGATAGCCCATGCCGGACCGACCCCCATTGCAAAGACCCCGATCAGCCCAACCATTCCCTGGAGAATTGCAGTTCCGTGAAAAGCCATGACCACCCTCTATAGCCAATCAATCTTCTCGCAGCAAGCTGCGGGTATTCACGACGGGAGAATAAACGGGCGCATTCTAGGGGAACCATCCTCCCCTTTGCAATCAGGCTGTGAACCGACTCCAGTTTGGATAGGGCTTCCGTTGATACAGCTCCGCGACATCCCGTGGAACAGGATCGCCTGCGGACCGAAGCAGCTGGGCCGCCACCCTCAGCGGCAATCCCACCACTGTCGTATAATCACCCTCAATCCGCTCAATTAAGTCCCCGCCCGATCCCTGAATCGAGTAGGCTCCGGCCTTTCCCAACGATTCGCGGGTCGCAAGGTAGCGGTCAATCGCGTGATCGGTATCCGCCTTCATATGCACCGTCGCGGTCGCAACCTCGACAGATTCAAGACCCCTCACCTGGCTGCACAAGGCCACCGCCGTATGGACATGATGCGGCCGGCCCGCCAAACGAGTGAGCATGGCGCGCGCATCTCGAAGATCGATCGGTTTGCCCAACAGCCCGCCATCCAATTCGATCACCGTGTCACTGCCAAGCACCAGATCCCGCGGCCGCGCGTGGGCCACGGATCTCGCTTTTTCGAGAGCGAAGCGCGTGGCCTGTTCACGCGGCGACAGGCTTGCCATCAGCTGCTCTTCAAAGGACGGAGAACAGACATCGAAGGAAAGCCCCAAGAGCGCAAGGAGTTCACGGCGGCGCGGCGAAGTCGAAGCCAGCACTAGCTGCATCGTGATGCCAGCGTACTCACATCATCGATCGATTCAGCCTGGGTCGAGTCCGCAATCCCATGCGTCCGATAATCGGCCAGGACCGTTTCAAGCTCATCGACGGAGGACACCCGAAACATTCGCGCGCGAAGTGCGGCGGCATGTGGGAAGGCCTTGCAGTACCAGCCCAAGTGCTTGCGCATGCGATGAAATTGGTTTTGGCCACAGAGTGCCTGAAATTGTCGAGCATGATCCAGCAAGACGGCAAAGCGTTGGTCGAGCGAGACCGCCTCGCTGACACCTAATTCTCCACCGGTCCCGCTCGCCCTGCTCGCGAACGCACGGGCCCGTTTCGTGGAACGGAAAAACCACGGTGCTCCAAGAACGGCCCGCCCAACCAAGACTCCGTCGACACCGGTCTCGCGAACACGCAGCACGACTTCATCAAGACTTTGGACATCGCCATTCCCGAATAACAGCGTTCCGGTCCCCCTGGCCAAGGCTGCAGCCCGCGCGATGGCGGACCAATCCGCCGCGCCACGATACATCTGTTGGAGCGTTCGTCCATGGAGTGAGATCACCGCCGGCTGTTCCCGCAATAAATGTTCGACCCAGGCTTCCACCATCACGGAGTCATAGCCTAGCCGCGTCTTCACGGAAAGAGGCACTTGGCGCCGCAGGGTGGGGCTTGTGCTCCCGCGCTGCTCATTGAGCCGTCGAAATGCCGCGATTCTGGCGGGCTTGAAGCCGACTTGTTCGAGCGTCTGTCCGCTGGACCAATCTTCGATTCCACGCCTGGTAGCCTGAAGGATTGTGTGGGCTAAGTCAGGCGTCCTGATTAACGCTGCGCCCGACCCGGAAGACGCCACGTTCTTCGAGGGACACCCCATGTTGATATCCAGCCCATCGAAGCCCAACTCACAGGCCGCGTGAGCGGCTTGGTAGAATAAGTCCGGATCTTTCCCGTAGAGTTGCGCCACAATCGGGCGCTCGATCTCACGATAGACGAGCGTCTCCAAAAGAATCTCTGGTCCGCGACACACATCGTGCACATGCGTGAACTCTGTGAAGGCGACATCGGGTTTTCCCTGCTGCGCGATAATGGATCGAAAGCTGGCGTCGGTCACACCATCCATAGGTGAGAGGCCGATGATGGGGCGTGGAAGAGCAGGCCAAAAGTTCATGCCGGTTCACTCGCAGCCGGGACCGTTGGTTCGTTGGCCGCATGGTACGCCTGCCGCAATTCATCCGCCTCTCGTTCGGCCAGGCCATCCAACTCCGGCGCTTCTTCGCGAACAAATTCCAAAAACCGATCAATCTTCAAGAGAAAAAAGTCGTACGCGCCGGACCCCGGTCTCGGCTGGCGGAACCAGAATGGAACAAATCGCGAAAGAGGTACCCCCCGTTCATTGAGCCGACGACACAGCTCAGGGAACATGGATTCTACCTCGCCTCCCCAATGAAGAATCTCGAACGGAAGGTAGACGGACTGATACATCTCCAATTCTTCTGTGCAGGCCGGGGGTTGATTCCATTCAGGACCTTCAGGCTTGGCCCGGCCTGAGACCACGCGGGCATAGTGATCGTAGGCCTCTCCAAGAGCGTGCCTGACCGATGCCGACACCGGTTCTCTCCGGAACGGCATCTCTCCTCGGTCAAACCCGTCTCTCGTCTCCGGCTTCGCCCGGGGAAATATCGCGGCATAGCGCTGAGAAAACCGGGCAAATTCATCAACAATCACGTCCATTGGTTTTGTATCCACTTCCAGTGCAAGGCCTCGTAAGCTGGTGAGACGCGGGTGACACAGGACCTGATCGAGGATCTTGAATAACACGGGCGGAATGGGGGCTGCATGTGCATCCGTCCAAGCTGGAAGAGAATCGCCTGTCCTGGTTTCCGCTGAGCCAACAGGCACGGCCAAGCTCGACTCATGGATGGCGAGCCCTGCCACGTGGATTTCGACGACGCGTTCCAACGGGAACTCCTCGATGAACGCATCGACAAATCGCGCAAGTGACGTGGTCCGCCAGGCCCCGCTATAACGAAAGACGGTCCACAGATGACCGACATCCAGCACGAGCCCGCACGGCACTTTCTCCGTGACAATGCGGAAAAAGGTTGGAATCGGCAGGGTACCTGCTACAAAGTAGGCGAGAGGGGGCATTTCAAGCAGCACCAAGGGGACCCGCCCGTTCGCCAGGCGGCAATGCCGATCGAGGAGATTCTGAACAAGCATCGTATTGTCGGCCACGACCTCTGCGCTGGATTCTGTGTAGAGCGGAGGAAGGTAGGTCCCGTAGGAATAGCCAGCCATGTGCTTCGTGGCGCACTCATGATTGAGCCAGGCGCTCTGCAACGTCTGGAGGTGCCCTGCCACTTCACGGACCTCTTGTCGAAAGACCGGATCGTCAGCAACCTCGGGCTGGGTCAGCCACAACCCTTCTCCATGATAGGTCAGCAGACCATTGCCAACCTGCTGCCTGACCGCGGCCAACGCCGTCGGAGTCGCGCGAAAGACTTCAAGATAGGCCGGCAATACTTGACGTTGATGGAGTGCTCGCAGCAAGCTAGTGAGATCGGGGGAATAGACGTCGACGGAAAGGCCCAGTCTATGAACCGGAATCTGCTCGAGACGACGAAGAAACTCCCTTTGTGCCGGGCCCAGCGCAGCCATTCAGCCCCCTTCATCAGCGGCCAATATTCGTGCCTAGTGTATGCCTGGAAACCGTTGAATGCCAATAGTTTCCCAAGATCATGGGCAGCGGGAACCTTCTGCTATACTTGGCATACATCGCGGCGGCCAGGAGCCTCGTTTTTCGAGAAAAAGGACCTGGTTGAGCGATGCTGAACAAGGATGATCAACGGTCCACGACTCCAAATCCCCAAATCACAGTGGTCGCACACATGATGACACCAGGTGTAGTTCAGATCCCCGGTGATGTCTCGGTTACCGAGGCCGCTTCTCTGTTGGAACGCGAGCAGATGCCCTGTCTGCTCGTCAAGGATACGGAGTCGCGCTTCGGACTCATGACTCCGATCGACATCGTCAAGAAAGTGGTCGCCCAAGGTTTGGAACCGGACGACATCGAAGTCCGCACTATCATGACACGACCCGTTCAATTTATCGAATACGACCGAGCCGTGGAAGATGCGTCGACACTTATGATGTCCACCGGCACACCGATCCTCATTGTCACGAAGCAGGATCAGCCGGTCGGCGTCCTCACCGCCAGAGACCTTGTCCTTTCTCCAAAACGATGTCTGACAAGCATCCCCGTCACGGTCAGCGTCATGGAGGGGGATGATTTGGGGGCCCAGCATCCCGCCACCATCATTCAACTCAGCCACGTCGGCGCCTTTGTGGAATCTTCCGCCTTGTTGCTGCCGGGGACCAAAGTCGTCTTGAGCTTTTCTCTCCCCGACCTGACCAGCCTGCTGACCGTTCGAGGAACGATCCTCAACGATTACGAGCAACCGCGCAGTACAGGCAAATCCCCTATCGCCTCAACTCCGGGAGTAGACATCCAATTCACCACTCTCTCTCCTGCGGATCAATCCAGGATCAAGGCCTGGGTGCTTCAGAATTCACCCAAACCCTCCGATTTATCTTAAGTCTTCACACAGCAATCGAATCTCCTTTGACCAACGCCCGATCCATTGGTAAGATTTCCACTCTCATCAAATCTGTTTCAGTTAAAGGACGACGCATGAACACACCCAGTAAGTCACAACAAACGCGACCACGCCCCGCCTTGCCGAAAGACGAGATTCTTCATCAGATCGGCACATTGCTGGAACGTCCAGAGGACGACTTGCACGCCGTCCTCATGAAGGAGCTCTTGACAGGACTGCTCAAACTCCATGACGCGAATCTCGACCTGCTGGATCTGAAAATTGTGAATCGCGCGGTCAAAGAACTGCGCCATGCCTTCGGCGTCTTCCACGGCTATCGCGACCGGCAGAAAATCAGTATCTTCGGTTCAGCACGAACTCCTTCCGATGACCCCAATTACCAACTGGCGTACCGTTTCGCGCAGGCTGTCGTCCGGCAGGGATTCATGGTGATCACCGGAGGCGCAGACGGCATCATGCGCGCCGCTCAAGAAGGTGCCGGGCGCGAGAATAGCTTCGGCGTCAACATCATGCTGCCCTTCGAGCAAGGTCCCAACACCACCATTGCTGATGATCCGAAACTGATCACCTTCAAATATTTCTTCACCCGAAAATTGATGTTCCAAAAAGAAGCGAACGCCATTGCCCTGTTCCCGGGCGGGTTCGGTACCCATGACGAGGGGTTTGAAATTCTCACACTGGCTCAAACCGGCAAGAGCGATCCCCAGCCGATTGTCTGTCTCCAGGCGCCGGGCTGCGACTATTGGGACGACTGGTCGGCGTTCGTGACGAAGCAGCTTTTGAAGCGGAACCTGATCAATGAAGAGGATATGAGTCTCTTCACGATTGTGGACTCAGCCGATGCCGCAGTGGAGGATATCTTCCGATTCTATCGCCGCTATCATTCCATCCGGTTCGTCGGGCGACAGATGGCCATGCGCCTGAAGAAAACCATTTCCGCCGAGCAGCTCGACCAGATTCAGGAACGGTTCGGCGATCTCCTGACCGAAGGCAGGTTTGCACTGCGCGGCCCCTTGGAAGAAGAGCTCGATGAGCCGGCTCTGCGGGACTTGCCGCGGCTTGTGTTTAGTTTCAACCGGCGCAGTGCCAGCCGTCTCCGGCAGCTGATCAACCACCTCAACGAGCTCTGATCCGGCCTCGTGCGGCGCAACGCCCTGGATGAACAGAAGAAACACCCTTTAGTCCGTATCACTCGCCGTGCTATCCTCTCTCTGATCTCTATGAGCGATTCACCCTACGCACACCGGTTCCATCATCCGCCGGACATCGTCCTCTACCATGCGGAGTGCTCGGATGGGTTTGGGGCAGCCTGGGCGATCTGGAAACAGTTCCCCAACGCCCGCTTTATACCTGTGAAACACGGCCATCCTCCCCCGGCGGACCTCAAGGATCACCGTGTGGTCATCGTCGACTTCAGCTATGCACGGCCGATCCTCGAAACCATGGCTTCGGAGACCAAGGAGCTGCTCATCCTGGACCACCACATCACGGCAGAGAAGGCGCTGAATGGACTGCCGTACGCCTATTTTGATCAAAACAAATCGGGTGCGGTGCTTGGCTGGGAGTGGGCCCATGGCAATGCGGCTCCCTGGTTACTCCAGTACGTTCAGGACAAAGATCTGTGGACGTGGGCCTTGCCGGGAAGTCGCGAGATCAATGCGGCGCTGGCCTCTTACCCATTTGATTTCAATCTGTGGGATCGGTTTTCCCAGCCGGCGATGGAGCAGGAAGGTCGCGCGATTCTCCGCTACGAGCATGAGCTGGTCGGTAAACTCGCAGCGCAAGCCGTCATGGTTGAGTTCCACGGCCTCGTCGTTCCCTCCGTACAAAGCGCTGTCCTGACAAGCCAAATCGGCGAGCGACTGTCACCACATCATCCGTTCTGTTTGATCTGGCATGACCGGGACGAACGGCGCTACTTCAGCATGCGCTCCCGTGAAGACGGCACCGATGTCGGTGCGATTGCAGCCTCGTTCGGCGGAGGCGGTCATACCCATGCTGCCGGGTTCTCCGTTCCGCTCGGAGTCGACGGGACGCTTCCTGCTAATCCCGCGCTGCCGCGAGTGGTCACCGATCGCCGCCGAACACCTTAGCGCCATTCACCGTGATTCCGCTCCAAGACGATAATCCCACCAAACATACCCCGGTCGTCACGATTATCTTCATTGCCATCTGCGTCGCAGTCTTTCTCTACCAATCGAGTCTGCCTCGTGAACCGGGCACTATATTCGTATTTCAGTATGGCGCCATCCCTTCCGTCGTCTTCGGCCACGCCTCGCTCCCGGATGAAGCCACCGTCGCTATTCCTGCCGCCCTGACCCTGGTGACCAGTATGTTTTTGCATGGGGGCTGGATGCATCTCCTGGGCAACATGCTCTATCTTTGGATCTTTGGGAATAACATCGAAGATGTGATGGGGCATACCAAGTATATTGCCTTCTACATTCTCTGCGGCATCCTGGCCGCACTCAGCCACGCCATGACCGATCCTTCGTCACAGATCCCGATGGTCGGAGCCAGCGGAGCCATCTCTGCGGTCCTTGGCGCCTACCTCCTGTTATTCCCGCGCGCCCATGTGCTGGTCTTGATACCCGGGATCGGGATGGCCCGCGTCGCAGCCGGCATCGTGTTGGGGATGTGGTTCGTTACGCAGCTGGTCAGCGGCGGAATGAGTGCCGGCGCCAAAGGAGGCGGCGTGGCATTCTTCGCGCACATCGGAGGGTTTGTCGCCGGGATGGCTTTGATCGGATTCTTTAAACGGCGGGACGTGCCATTTTTCTCGCCTGGCCGCTCACGCAGGCGGGGCGGCTGACAATTTCGTTCTCGTCTGATTCACAAACGCCTGCGGTCGTGAATCAGGCGAGTGCGCAGACGTTCACGCTGCATCCAACACTTCCCGGACCTTCTCGATGAGTCCAGCCTGACGATAGGGATGCTGCAGGGCGAAGCGCCGATTGATTCGGTGATGCTGAATGGTTTCATCATCGTAGCTGGAAACAAAGAGGGCCTTCATGCTCGGGTGTTGGCTCAACAGCCGGCGAGCAAGCTCACGCCCACCGATTTCCGGCATGACCAAGGGACTCACGGCGAGGTGTACGATCCCCTTGTAATGCTGTGTGAGCATGAGGGCTTCCACTGACGAGGCCGCTTCCAACACATGATATTTGTGCCGCTGGAGAGCTGAGAGCGCCAGCTTCCGCTCGATTTCATCTTCCTCCACAAGCAGGATTGTTTCATCTCCCCTGGCCAGCATAGTTTTCGGAATCACCCCTTCCTGAGCCGTCGGTGCCGGCACGGCCGGGAAAAACACCCGAACCACCGTACCTTGTCCCGGTTTGCTCCCTACCTCAACGATACCTCCATTCTGCTTCACAACCCCGTAGACCGCCGTGAGCCCCAGTCCGATGTTGGTTTCCTTTGTCGAGAAAAAGGGCTCGAACATTCGAGCTTGGGTATCGAGGTTCATGCCGGCGCCGGTATCGCTGATCTGAATCAGGACTTGAGGATTCTTCTTTCCCAACGCCGAGGATCGCACAGATTTGGATATCCCCTCCACAGTTTTGACCTCAATCGACAGCTCCCCCCCGCTCGGCATGGCATCCCGCGCGTTGACGACCAGTTGAAAGAGAACATTTTCCAGCCCTTCGCGATCAACCTCGGCATAGGCCACTGACGTGTCTAACTGCACCGCAAGCTCGATAGGGGCCGGCAGAAGGCTTCGTATCGTGCTGTGCAGATCTGCTACGACGCTGTGGACCGACAACACTTGCCGGACTTGTCGGTCATCGAGATTCAACGCAATGAGTTGGGCCGTGAGCATCGCGGCCTTTTCGCCCATCTTGAAGAGTTCATCGGCGGAGGCTCTGAGAGGATCGCCCAGTTGCAGGCGAGACAACATCACGCCCGTTTGTTTGCCGATCACGGAGAAGAGTGACCCAAATTCACCGGCAATCCTAGCGGCAACCCGGGCAACTGCCTCCATCTTCTGAGCTTCATGGAGTTGCCGCTCCAATCCTTGTCGCACAGCCTGTCCCTCGAGGAGATTGACATTCGCCTTCGACAAGTCTTCCTTTAATCCCTTGATCCGCGCTTCCAGTTGCGTCTTCGTCACTTGTAATTCATCCTCGGTCTTCTTTAACGCCTCCACATCTTTGAGTAACGCCGACTTCTCTTCCTGTGCGACCGCAGTGGTCTCCAGCGCAACTCCATAGAACACAGCCATCACCAGGAGGACGGGGATACCGAGCAGCTGTCCTACGACCACGGTGCCGGTCTGAATGATGCCCTCACAGACCACTACCGCATAACCCATACTTAGCAACATGGACAGGCCTAACAGATGGCTGAGCCGCCTCACGGAGGCCGCGACCAGCATGAGCACAAAATACGCAATATAGAGATCCGGCCTGGCGTTCCCTGAGAGGTAGATCGTGGTGGTCACCAAGAGCGTATCGATGGCTACTAGTCCCGCACTGAACCACGTCGCTTCCAGAACCACCTGCGGCATCACAGCCATGGAGACGATGAAAAGCCACAATCCAACCACGAGACCATCGCTCATGACTCGGCTGATGATGGAGTCCGAGCCGAAGAGCAACTCGTAGGAGAGGATGATGCTGACTAAACTCTGAAGCAGGAGATAGCGCGAACGCGGATTCGTGAGCAGTCGGTAGAGCCGGCAAGAAGCTTGGCTGTGGCCAGTTTGAACCGAATTATGTGACATGGTCGCTGGCGCTCCTCTGTGCAACGGCACAAAGGATTCAGCAAGTTCCGTACCCCTACCCCCAGCCGGAATAGTCCCATTTGCTTGGCATTTCATCTCCCTCCCGGCCCTTACCGGAGCCAGCAGCCCACAGATACTGACAAAATGGAACGGGGGCCTCACTCAAGTCGGACAGGGGGCTACCACCTTGTGCTGGTTCTTCTTGGTTTCTCTGTGGGAACGAACTCTGACAGCCTTACACGAGCTGTGCCATGAACTGGTGAGCCCGTTCGGCCGCCACCTCGCTCCGATCAGCGAGGAACGTCACATGGCCCATCTTCCTGCCTGGACGAACGACTCGCTTCCCGTAGAGATGAAGCACGGCTCCTGGAATAGAAAGCAGGTCAGTGAAACCTCGGCGGGACGTCACGGATCGAGCCTCTTCACCAATGAGATTCACCATGGCCGCCGGGCTCAAGAGCCGCGCTTCTCCAAGCGGCATGCCACAGACGACACGAACCTGTTGCTCGAACTGCGACACACTGCACGCTTCCAGCGTGTAGTGGCCGGAGTTATGGGGGCGGGGCGCAATTTCATTGATGAGCAGATCGTCGCCTGCGACTTGGAAAAGTTCGACACAGAAGACTCCCACGCCATTCAGCGTCCTCACGGCTTGACCGGCGAGTTCAGCGGCTCTCGTTGCCACGTCAGAAGACACCGTGGACGGCGCTAGTGTCATACGCAAAATGCCTTGTTCATGTCGATTTTCTACCACGGGATAGATTTGGCACTCACCTCCCTCTCCTCGGACCACGAGAACGGAGAGCTCTCGCTCAAAATTCACGAATGTTTCCAGAATCCACCTGAAGCCTGACTTGGCGACCATCCGCAACGCCTGCTCAACCTGCGCGACATCGGAGTTCTGACGAAGAATCCACTGCCCTTTCCCATCGTAGCCGGACGTCGCCGTCTTGCACACGGCCGGGACACCAACCTGCTGAACAGCTTCTGCCAATTGATCAGGCGACTCGATCGCGACGAATGACTGGACGGGAAGTCGGCCGGATTGCAGAAACTGCTTCTGCGCGATCCGATCCTGAATGATCCGGAGCACGGCACCGGCAGGCCGAACCCGATGGCGCTGTTCCAGCCACTCACAGAGTTCAGCCGGCACATTCTCCCATTCAAACGTGACAGCATGGACGGTGTGGGAAAATTGCGTACGCGCGGCAGTGTCCGAGAATGGCGCGGTGAACGAGCGGCATGCCATGCGATGCGCAGGAGCATCGGCATCGGGATCCCACACTGCGACGTGATACCCAATCCGGCGCGCCGCGCTGGCGAACATCGCCCCCAGCTGCCCCCCACCCAGTACACCGAGGACTGATCCAGGTTCGAGGGCCTTTTCGGTCACGACTGCCGACTCGCCTCATCAGCTCCGAGATTACCCAGACTTGTTCCCATGGCTTCGGCAGAATTCAACACACTTTCCGTCTGAGCGACACGATAGCGCTTGACACGCTCGGCAATCCCTGGATAGCGCCCGCCCAGAATTTGGGCCGCCAGCAGCCCGGCGTTTTCGGCCCCGCCGATCGCGACAGTCGCCACGGGAATTCCTCTCGGCATCTGAACAATCGACAGCAAGGAATCGAGCCCGTGAAGATTTTCCGTTGGAATCGGCACGCCGATCACCGGAAGATGCGTCTTGGCAGCCAGCATTCCAGGCAAATGCGCCGAGCCCCCGGCTCCGGCAATGATGACCTCGATACCCCGACCAGGCGCAGTCGTGGCATACTCAAACAACCGGTCTGGGGTTCGGTGAGCGGAGACAACCAATAATTCATACGGGATGTCCAGCTCAGCCAGAATCGCCCCGGCTTTTTCCAAAATGTGGAAATCGGATTTACTCCCTCCCAATACCCCAACGACCGGCTTGCCAGTCTGAATCGTGCGATCACCCTTTCGGTGAGGCCGACTCGATTTTCGTCCTGTCCCACTCATGAACCTGTGTCTCCTTCCCTTGCCCCTGAGTCCGATTCCGCAGCACGTACCAGCATGCCCACCTTAACGACTCCGTCCGGCACGGTCAAGGCAGGCAGCTGCAGTCAAAGCGTTCATGAATAATGCGGGTTAGGCCTTGGAACGGCCCACGGCCTCCAGCAGCTGCTCTCGTTCTTCTGCAGTCAATTCCTTCCACGTCCCGACACCCAGTCCCTTCACGGTAATGTGCATGATCCGGACACGATGGAGGCTCGTCACCCGGTAATCGAGCGCCCGGCACATCCGCCTGATCTGCCGGTTGAGCCCTTCTGTGAGGACGATGCGAAACCGATTGCGCCCTACGCGGGCCGTCTGACACCGCTTCGTCTTTTTTCCGAGTACCTCTACGCCGCAGGACATCTGGTCCAGAAACGATTGGCCGAATGGACGGTCGACCTCTACGAGATACTCCCGCTCGTGGCCGAACTCGGTGCGAAGAATCTCGTTGACAATGTCGCCGTCGTTCGTCATGAGGATGAGACCGGACGAGTCCTTGTCCAGCCGTCCGATTGGGAAAATCCGCTCGGAATGCCCGATTTCCTCGATGATATTCCGGTCGACATGCGGCTCGCTCGTCGTCGTGACACCGACCGGCTTATGATATTTGATATAGACGGGCGCCTTGCCCCAGGGAATCACCCGGCCGTCGCGGGCGATGACATCGGTGGGGCCCACCCGGTCGCCCATCTTTGCCGCATGCCCGTTGATCGTGATTGTTCCCAATTCGACCAAGCGGTCCGCCTCGCGCCGAGAGCAGATCCCATGCTCCGTGAAAAACTTGTTGATGCGAATTGTAGTGGTCACGGGGCACGCACGCTGCGGTTTGATTCGTGACGGAGCGTCTTGAATCGGAATCAGTGCACTCGGCGACCGGCCTTAATGCGGCCAAGAATACGATAGATCAAGCGTGCGATGGAAAATTGCGGCGCCACAAACCCTTCAATGGGAGCGATCTCGCTCACGTCCATGCCGACGATGCCGGGACCGTTCGCGAGGGCGGTGATGAGGTTGAGGGTGTCGTACCATCCCAGGCCTCCCGGCTCCGGGGTCCCCAGCGCAGGAACGATCGACGCGTCCAATCCATCGCAGTCGAATGTCAGATAGACCGGCCCCCGGCAGGCCGCAACCACGTCAGGAATCCATCTGGTGGCTTTGCCTTCATAGGGACCTGAGGGATCCAGGATAGTCGCCGCAAAGAACGTCTTGATCTGATCCGTCTTGTTGATACGAGCGATCTCTTCGGTACCAACCGACCGGATGCCCACCTGTACCAACGAATGTCCATCCTCCACTACCCGTGCCATCACACTGGCATGGCTGAAAGGATTCCCTTGGTAGGCGTCGCGCAAATCCCCGTGCGCATCGATCTGCACCACACAGAGCTGCGGATAGCGCTTTGCATGCGCTCGAATCGCTCCGAGCGCCCCGGTGTGTTCTCCCGTCAACGTCACCAGAAACCGTCCGGTTCCGACATGCGGAGAGACAAACGATTCGATGGCCTCGACGGCCGCGCGATCGACTTTTCCTCCGAGATCCAAGGCCGACGCGGTAGCAATGCCCCCCCACTCTCGAAAGGGTTCGCATCCGAGCTGTTCGTCATAGCATTCAACCTGGCAGGAGGCCTCAAGAATGGCAGAGGGCCCGCGATCCGATCCAAGAATATAGCTGGAGGTATGTTCGTAGGGGGCGGGAAGGACGTAGACACCGGCTTGGTCTGGATGGCACCAGGGTTCGTCAATCCCCAGGAAGTTATGGTCCGGGCCTTCCCAACCAGCCGGAAGCGTCATGGGTTCTCTTCCACTACACGCACAGGCTTTTCAGGCATATGACATTCAAATAGACGCAGAACGCTAACGACGGGAACGCTTGGGAAGATTCTCCTCAGGAATAAAGACCGCCAACGCGATGACGGTGGTCCACTTGCCCGGCTTGCCGATGGCCGACTGTGTAATATTCAAGGTCTTCACGATCTTTCCGGCCATCTTGAAGACTTGCTCGCGTTCTTTCCAGGCAATGTTGGGATCGAACTCGACGCCTAACGTCGTGGCTAACATTTGCGCCGCGAGGTCTTCCGTGTATTCTCCCGTTTCCTCATCCGTCTCGCCATGGGCATGATGCTCTGACAGATATCCGTAGGTGCGGCGGTCGGTGGGAACCGCAAGGCCGATCGAGGCTGAGACCAGCCGGTTTCGTTCGTTGGTCTCGGACCGGGCCATCACACAAAACGTAATTTCACCAGGATTCACCAGCTGCTCTCCGCGCTTCCGCGGGACGATCTTGCAATTTGGGGGAAGAATGGAAGAAACGGTGACGAGGTTACAATAGGCCACGCCGGCACTGCGTAGCGCCTGCTCGAAGGAGGCCAGTTTCTCCTTGTGGACTCCTACCCCTCTCGTCAGAAACATTTGCGTAGGTACCATCGTCTCCCCCTTCGTCTGGTTGATTCTGTTAATCTGGTTTTTCTGGTTTGTTTGGTTGCGCCCGACGGCGAGACAGGCCAGACAAACGACACAGACCAGATCGGCTGCAGGTATAGGGCCGCTGTTGTATCAAGATTGGACCTGCTTCGCAATATCTTCTGAAGATTTTCTTCAGGGTGGGCCGGCTGGTTCCTTCAGGTTCAGAACCAACAATCTTGGCTCCGTCATGTCTTCGATCGCGGCCCGGATCCCCTCGCGTCCCAGACCGGAATCTTTCACACCGCCATAGGGCATATGATCGGCACGAAACGTGGGGATTTCGTTCGCCAGAACAGCGCCCACTTCCAGATGACGAAAGGCATGAAAGATTTTATTGATGTCCTGCGTAAACACACCGGCTTGCAGCCCATAGTCCGATTGATTCAGCGAAGCGACGGCCTCGCTGAACTGGCGATACGGTGTCACCGTGACCACGGGCCCGAACACCTCCCGGCACGAAACCTTCATCTCCGGTTTCACATTCGACAGGACCGTGGCCTCGAAGACTGATCCCATCCGCTTCCCGCCCAACAATATTCGCGCCCCCTCTGCCACGGCTTCGCCGATCCAGCTCTCGATACGCTGGGCGGCAGCTTGATCGATCATCGGGCCAATGATCGTCGCCTCATCAGTCGGATCCCCGGCCTTCAATCGCGCGACATGCATCAGCAGCTTCGTCGTAAAAAGATCCGCAATCGAATGGTGCACAAATACCCGCTGCACAGAAATACAGGTCTGCCCGGCGTAGCCGAAGCCTCCGGCGGCGCAGCGCTGTGCCGCCAGTTCAAGGTCGGCATCCGGCTCGATCACCACACCCGCATTGCCGCCAAGTTCGAGCGTGACTTTTTTCTTTCCGCACTTGGCTTTTAACATCCACCCCACCGGCGCGCTTCCCGTGAAGCTCAACAGCCTGAACCGTGGATCCATGACAAACCGCTCGGCGAGCGCGTTGTCACACGGCACCACATTGAGCCCGCCCGGAGGAAGTCCCGCTTCCAACGCAATCTCTCCTAATAGCAAGGCCGTCAGCGGTGTCTGGGGCGCGGGCTTGATGAGGATCGGATTACCGGCCGCAAGTGCCGGCGCCACCTTGTGCGCGACAAGATTCAACGGGAAGTTGAACGGAGTAATGCCAAGAATGGGGCCGATGGGAAAGCGGCGGAGAATGCCGAGATGGGAATCAGTGCCGGGTGTCCAATCAAGCGGCACCATGTCCCCTGGAATCCGTCTCGCCTCTTCGGCGGCAACCGTAAAGGTTTGAACCGCTCGGCTGACTTCTCGTTTTGCATCGGCAATCGGCTTGCCCGCCTCAGTGGTGATGGTCGAGGCGAACTCGTCTCGCCGTCGATAGACGAGTGCGGCGATCTGCTGGAGAATGTTGTAGCGGGCATGCGCGGCGAGTCTGCCGATTGTCGCGGCCGCGCCGGACGTCGAGGCGATAGCCTGTTCCATATCAGACTCAGCCGCCTGGACGACGTCAGCAATCACCTGTCCAGTGAACGGATTGACGACATGGGCCGTCCTGTCGCCTTGCTTCCATTGACCGTGAACAAGAAAGGGACGCGGGTCCTGCACAGAGATACTCGCTGGGGTCACCAATAATTAATCCGCCGCTTCGACCGGTGCAGCAGATTCAACGGCAGGTTGAGCGGCGATGGAGGCCTGCTGGGCAGCCACCGCCTTGGCGATCAGCTCTTCTGTTCCCCAATCGCGAATCGCTTCAAGGGTAAACCCTTCGTAGGTCGAAACACCGTGACACGAAGGACAATCCGGCATGGGGACTTTGTGATAGAAAACTTCCCCCAGGCAAGACATGCAGACCCAAAAATCGTCGCTACGATGGGAGACTGGCCAAAAAGACTGCGTAAAAGCCATAAGAAATTCCTACCTTGTTACGAACGTGGTGGATGCGGTCATAGGGCCCGCGCAAACCGGCAATGCGGGTTCCTCAACCCCCAGTACGATCTTGCTAATGTGGAGCGCTCGCAAGGAGCCGGTCAATTTCCTCGGCGAACATCTCGAACGGAAACGCTCCCGGAATCGCAACGGCCGGTTGTTTCTCCGTCGGCTCAACGGCTGTTCGCATAAGAATGAAGCCCGGAGTTCCGTGAAACCCCCAGCCATTGGCCTCTTGCCGATCTTCAAAAATTGACTTCGTATACCGCCCATCCTTCATACACCGTTCAAACGCGGATCGATCAAGTCCGAGTGCGGTCGTATGACGGAGATAGACCGCCTTGTCGAGTCGGCCTCCTTCAGCAAACAAGCGATCATGCATCGCCCAATACTGACCCTGCGCCCCGGCACATCGCGCCGCCGTCGCAGCATCAAGGCCCGGGCCTTGATCAGCCCGGGGATAGTCCCGGTAGAGAAACCGCACCTTTCCTGTATCGACATAGCGGGCCTGAATGCGAGGCCAGGTGTCCTTAAAAAATTTGAGGCAATACCCACACGTAAAATCGGAATACTCGATGAGGGTCACCGGCGCCTCGACGTTGCCTCTGATCCGAGGATCCGCCGCCGGCGATCCATCTGACGCCGACGCCGTGGCTACAAGGTGACCGGCAACGGACAAAAGGCACAAGGCAAGGACAACCCACTTGGTCCTCGCACGTAATCCGTTCACGTTTCCTTTTGTCCTTGTGCCTTTTGCCTTTCCAGGAGCCCCATCATCAACAGAGGCCACACCACCGTCGCATCGCTCAACACTTCGGCGAATCGACCGCCGTCCTTGGGAGCGACGAACTTCCCCCACGAGAGCCCTTCTTGATACGTACACCCGCTGAGCCCACCCCAATAATCCGGCTCCGGACAGATCCGGACTCCGTAGCAGAATCGGGGCGGTCTCACGCTGAGACCCAGGCGGAGGTTGCCGATCTCAATGTACGGGCCAACCTGTTGAGCCCAATTCCGCGGTACGCCCCCACCGATCGTGAAGATACCGAGCTTCTTCGCCGACAGAATGTGATCGGCGTAGCTGTTGAGGTCGAGGTACGGATTAAATGACGGGCATGATTGGTGGATGGCCTTCAAGACAGCAAGATCTCCCTCTTCACCGGCCTGGGAGCGGGCTCGATCAATCTCGCGTCCCATGGCCCAGGTCCCCACATCAAGCCCTATCTCAGAATCGGTAAAGGCGGGGATGTACACCGGCACGTTCTTCAGGTACGCGCTTTTCAAAATCCCATCTCCGTCAAATTCCTCCGACAGCGCCTTCCCCAACTCACGCGTGAGGACCGCTGAGGAAAGCGGCTTATCATGGCTGACTCGTTTCAACGTTTGCGACACAAGATGCTCGACATAATTCAAGTTCGCTTCCATCTCGAGCGTGTCGTAGACACGGTTGTATCCCTTCCGGAAAAGCTCTTCGTCACTCATTGAAGGATGATGTTGATAATGCGTTTTGCCGACCGATTCACTGAGGCCATGAGCGATCAGCGCCCCCGTGGAGATGATGCACTGCACCATCCCGTGATCCACCATCATGCTGACGATTTTGCCCATCTTGGCAATCGTCATGGCACCGGACAAGGTCATGACGACTTTGCAGTCGGGGTCACTGACCATCGACCACAGCACTTCGAACGCCTCGCCGAGACGACGCCCACCGAAGGCTGTTTTGCCCATGGCGATCAACAGATCATTAAAAGAAGCGATCTTGCCGGGGTCGAGCGGCTCAAGCGCTTCCAATCCATCTTTTGCGCCGTCATGGAATTCGCGTGCTGCCATGGCACATCACCCTGGGAAGAGATCAATTGAAAGGCGCATTCGTTATACACAACCGACGCTAGGGGCGTCAATGAAGAGCGCCGCTGAAATCTTTGTTCACCGCATCTTCATCTTCGCGTACAATGAAAACGTGGAGTGAGAAACGGCGAGTGCCGAATGCAGGGGACTACCACGAGTACGGTTCTGAACCGATTGCTATGCACCTCGCCCCAACGTAACCCCCGCTCTCATATCTGCGCTGATGGTGACCGCTCCCATCCGATCCACAAGATTCAACGACTCCGAAGCCGAATCTCAGCATGGAGAATTCTCCCATTTCAGAATTGGCTCGCTCCCGCTCGGCCCCAGAATCTCCTTTCTGTCATGGTATCCGTCCGACAGAGGTACGAGTGGACCTCCCGACCCTGCTCTTTTGATCGATGGAAACTGTTATTGCGGATCACGCCTTGCCGCTGGCAGGGGATCGAGGTGGTCATGGTTCAACCGGCATCGTAGAGAGGAACTCGTCATGGTCGCTCACACGATGGGTGACGCGTGGCCCTGAACGCGGATGAAACTCCGTGCATTCTGCAGACGGGAGAGACGTTCCACCGCAAGCTGAGGAGAGGAAGGTCATGAAAGGGACTCGTGACAATCAAGTATGCTGCTTCGACGAGCAAGAGATGAAGAAAGTGCGGGAAGCGAACTAGGAAGGACCCGGAGGCTGTGCGAACGATTGCGTTTTATGTCACGGAAGATCAACGGAAAAGGTGGTGGTCCCAACGGGATTCGAACCCGTGTTTAAATTCGACGACGACTTCGCCCTTTATTGTCAACATGTCCAACGAATTTATTCAAGTCAGAAACGGGTGCGACTAAAACATGCAAGTTAAGTAGAATCGCGCTCGGTGCGCGTATATTCATCTGCTAAAAGGTCTCTCCCGAGGCATGCCGTATAAGCCCGGATGCCAAAATCCTGCTATTCAATTGTATTATCGCCAATCGCTTTTTCGAGCAAATTGACATATCCTCGGGCCGTTCCAGAAATAAATATATTTGAATTTGCCTTGATGCCTGCTGCTTAGACATTCATGAGCGCGAAGAAGATACTCACCATCGGACGACAACTTGCATCGAGCAACACTCAGTATGCGAGCTTCAATTCGAAGCCGTCTTTGCTTGATTGGGATATTATCCTATTCAAGCCTGACATCGGCGAGTTCGTGTCCCCATACGTCGATTACCACCAAGGAAAGCCGTGTCTGAGTGACAGCTCTTCGTTTGAACTCAAGGAGTGCTGTGAGCATTGGCGCCGCGAGATCAAGGAGGCGGTAGAGACGGGGAAGACTGTTCTGGTTTTCCTCCCTAGCCTCTATGAGATCTACGTTGACACCGGCCAACGCTCGTACTCAGGAACAGGAAAAAACCAGCGCACCACGCGCCATGTCCAACCGTATAACAATTATGAGGCAATTCCAGCGTTGCTGGAGCCCGTTCCCACCAGCGGAAGTTTAATGAAACTTTCGCCAAAGGATACAGAGGTGCTTGCCCCCTACTGGAGTGAGTTCGAATCAGTCTCCACATACCAAGTCATATTGACCGATCCTAAGGTCCCCGCTTGTGTCGTCACACGGACAGGGAACAAAGCAGTTGGTGCCATCTATCGTAGTAAAGGCTCGCTTTTGCTCCTACCGGATGTTGATTTCTCACCTGAAAGCTTCTTCGAAGAACAGGGAGAGGAGCAGTCTTGGACACCGGCGGCTACACAGTTCGCAGGACGAATGGTTGCTTCGGTTGTCGCTGTGGACACGGCATTACGTGCGACCTCCGCGGTAACACCCGAGCCGGCCTGGGCAGCCGAGCCACGATTTACCCTTGGTCCTGAATCTCAACTGCGCGTGCAACTGCTCGATGTCAACGATCACCTGAAATTCCCCCCGGTGCGATCATGTGAAGTTCCCCCCTCCCGGTGGTGATTGGTTTCTAACGGGCCGACCCGTAGGTCGGACCGCCCGCCGATCGTCGGTCCTCGCGCCGTTTACGACGCCGATTTTCCGTCCGACCCTGGCTCGACTGCCAGTTTGGACTTGACGAGCCCGGCTTTGAGCTTCTCGCGCAGCCGGTAGCTTTCCCCCTTGATGTTGATCGTGCTCGAATGGTGCAGCAGGCGATCCAGAATGGCTGACGCGATGACCGGATCGCCGAAGACCTCGCCCCAGGCGCCGAGGCTCTGATTACTCGTCAGGATGATGGCGCCCCGTTCATACCGACGCGAGACGAGCTGGAAGAACAGGTTGGCCCCCTGCCGATCAATCGGGATATACCCGATTTCATCGATGATGAGGACCTGCGGCTGCGTCAGGAGCTTGAGTTTCTCGTCCAACCGATTCTCCCCGAGCGCCTTCCCCAAACTGGCAATCAGGCCCATGGCAGTGGTGAACAGCACCCGGCGGCCTTGCTCACAGGCCTTCAGCCCCAAGGCGACCGCCAGATGTGTTTTGCCCACGCCCGGCGGGCCGAGCAACAACACGTTCTCTCCGTGGTCGAGATAGCGACCGGTGGCGAGTTCGCGGACCACTTTGGGATCGATTGAGGGCTGGAACTTGAACTCGAAACTCTCCAGTGTCTTCTGGAATGGAAACCGCGCCATCGCGAGCCGCATGGCCAGATGCTTGGCGCCCTTCGCGTGAATCTCGCGGCTCAAGAGGTCTTCCAAGAACTCACTATAGGCACGTTCGTGCTTGGCCGCCTGTTCCAGCAACGTGGGGAGTTCCGCTTCCACTTGATAGAGCCGGAGCTGGTGACAGTACGCATGCAGGCGTTCCAGTTGGGGCGTACTCATACGCCACCTCCGTCCTCGACCACCGCGGCGTAGTGGGCGAGATCGCGGACCATCACGTCGCCCACGGGCTGATAGGCGGGATCCCACTGCGGAGGCCCGGCCGCTGGGGCGGGGCCTCCGGGTCGGAACAAGCCCAGGTAATGGCCCTGCTCCATGACGACGGCGTAGCGGGGAGCCTTCGCATGGCGCGCGATACAGTCGCCGTCCGTGTAGAGTGCATAGTGGGTCGCGGTTTCTTGCACGGTTACGGTCCGGCCGACATACTGCACCGGCACCGAATAGCGCGCGGCCCCGATCGCCACCAACGCGTCGGCGGGCACGCGGCGGACCTGCTCTCGCTCATAGCGATACGGCGCCCGGGCGCCCAGCGGCGTGAGCGTCTCGCGGGCAAACCGATCGATGGGCCGCTCATGGGTGGTGCCGTGGACCCGCTGATCAGCGACCGTGGCCATCCATTCCTCCAACCAGGTATTGAGCGCATCCCACGACGCAAACCGCCGACCGGCGAGCGCGTTGCGCTTGACGTACTTCACGCCGCTCTCCACCTTGCCCTTCGTGCGTGCCCGATATGGCTGACAGGCCCGCGGCGTCACGCCGTAGTAGCGCGCAAAGTCATGAAAGACGGGGTGCCAGTGGACCTCCCGCTCCCGACGCCCGAGGACCAGCGTGCGGGGATTGTCATACAAACAGGTCAGCGGGACGCCGCCGAAATGGCGGAAGGCGCGCTCATGGCCGTCGAGCAGCGCACTCAGCCGCTCGTGCGGATAGGCCCGGACCCACAGCCGCCGGGAATAGCCCAACGTCAGCACAAACAGATGGACGCGCTCGCTCCGCTCCCCGAGCCAGATGCGGAGTTGGCCGAAGTCGACCTGCGCTTGCTCACCCGGCCCGGTCTCATACCGCACGGTTGCGACGGCCGCCCAGCGCGCCTCAGCCCGCCACGGGCGGATCGCCCGACGCACTTGCTGGACCCCGCCGGTGAAGCCGAGCCCCTGGAGCTCGCGATGGAGCACCACCGCATTCCACCCCACTTCCGGGCCACGCTGGACCAATCGATCTCGGTACGGATCCACGCCGCACGGCCGCGGACGCCCCTGGCGTGGCCGCCACTGTCCCAGCCGCCACCACCGCTTGACGGTGTGGCGATCCACGCCGAACTCGCGAGCAACGGCCTTGATCTTCTCGCCCCGCGCGAGTCGCCCCAGCACCTCCTGCACGGTATCTTCTTGTAACATCGGCTCCTCTCTCCTAGATGGTGCACAGGGATCGGAGCCTACCGGATTATGATGTGTTTCAGACATGTCCCGCCTCCTCGGTTGTATCGGAGGGGGAAATTTCAGATGATCACAGAGGGGGGAGTTTCACATGATTGCTGACA